>AUXO013000832.1_pt1 | contig 11963 bp, 10 predicted proteins | sample 768731 | NCBI WGS metagenome assembly AUXO01 (sample SAMN02715735, study PRJNA202380) | gut metagenome | biome: sheep rumen | host: Ovis aries | place: New Zealand: Palmerston North | reverse complement strand
ATGTTTATGTTCAGTAATGATTATGCGCATTATCACCTATCAGCTCGTGACCGAGGGTATTCCAGATATGCAGCGAACAATCTGATACTCTGGTATGCCATCCAAAAGGCAAAGGAGCGCGGATGTAAATGGTTTCACTTTGGGGGTGGTACGACCGGAAATGAAGATGACTCATTGCTGAGGTTTAAGAAGGAATTTAGTAAAACCCAATGCGAATTTTGGATTGGCAAACGGGTACACAACCAGGCGGTATATGACCAGATAGTGGAACAATGGAAAACGAATCCCCCGGAGAGTTACGAACGAAACAAAGTAAAGCTTCTGGGTTACAGAGAAATATAAATCAAAAACAACATGAGTAAAGTATTAGTAGTGGCCGTTCATCCTGACGATGAAACTCTGGGATGCGGGGGGACTATTTTGAAGCATAAAGCTCAAGGCGATGAAATATACTGGCTTGTTGTAACAGGCCCTATTAAGGGTGATCATCCCGCTTTTACTGACGAGTTTATTGCAAAAAGGAACGCTTTGGTGGATAGGGTGGCGGATGCTTATGGGTTCAATGAAACCATCAAATTGAATCTGCCCACCCAAAAACTTCATGCCGTTGATTTGAAAGACATCATAGTAAAGGTGGCTGATGTTTTCAAACGAATTCAGCCAGACACAATATATATGATGTACAATAATGATGTCCATTCGGACCATCGTGTTGCTTTTGATGCAGTATATAGTTGCACCAAGTCATTCAGGTATCCATTTATTAACAGCATATTGATGATAGAAGCATTGTCTGAAACCGAGTTTTCTTTGGCTACCCAGGCTACTGCATTTGTACCCAATGTCTATGTTGATATAACAAAGTATATCGACAAGAAATTGGAGATAATGAAATTATATGATACGGAGATTATGCAGGAACCCTATCCTCGCAGCCTGAGTAGTATCAAAGCGCTAGCCCGCGTTCGTGGCAGTCGTGCAGGAGTTATGTATGCGGAGGCTTTCCAGTTGTTATTTGAAAGGAGATGATGAGTAATGGACGCTTCGTGTAGAGTTATCTTAAATACTGTGGTGAACTATACATCGCTATTGGTAAAAATGGCGGTGGGATTGTTTACTGCGAGGTTTATCTTACAGGCATTAGGAGAAACCGACTATGGTATCTATGTCGCAGTCGCCGGTATCGTGGGTTTATTGGACATATTGAACTCCAATATGACCAATACATCCATGCGCTTTCTGGCGCATAGTTTGGGCGGCGGAGACATGGCAGTTGTCAGAAAAACGTTTAATTCAACGCTGTATATTCACTATCTGATTGGTATCATGACCGTGGCAATCATGGAAATCGGCGGTCTGCTTATGCTGGAGTTTGTATTGAACATCCCATCCGGGAAGATGGTCGATGCTCATATCATTTTCCAGTTCATGGTTGTTACCATGTTCGTTACAGTGATTGCAGTACCTTATGACGCTGTCATGAATGCCCACGAGCGGATATGGATGCTTTCCTTGTTTGATGTTTTCGGGACTCTATTGTCGTTAGGGCTCGCAGTTTTTCTTCTTTATAGTGACGGAAACAGGCTGGTTCAATATGGATTGTTTTTGATGCTAATCCAAATTCTGCTCAGATTTTTGAAAACAATATACAGCAAGCGTCATTTTGAGGAATGCAGGAAAGTTTCTTTTCGCGAGCGTGACAAAGATAGCATCAAATCCATCTTGTCCTTTACCGGATGGAATCTGTTTGGCTCAATTGCTTCGTCGTTCTCTCATCATTTGCGAGGCATAATTATCAACATATTCTTCGGAGTTAAGTTGAATGCCTCGGAAGGCATATCGCGACGTATCAACAACTATGTGAATATGGTTTCCACAAGTATGACCAGGGCTATCAATCCGCAATTGATGAAAAGTGAAGGTGGTGGAAATCGTGAAAGAATGTTACGTATCACTGAATTGGCCTCAAAGTACTCTTCTTTCTTGTTTGCCTTGATAGGAGTCCCATTTGCTATCGAAGCACCTTACATCATCGATATATGGCTGAAAGATGTCCCTCAGTATGCAGTCATTTTTTGCCAATTGTCCATGATTAATATGCTCATTTCCAAATTTTCTTTTCAGATAGTACATGCTATTCAGGCTGTGGGTAAGATTCGCGACTTCCAACTGGTCGAAACCACGTTGCTCTTGCTACCATTGCCTGTTGCATATTTCATGTTTAAGGCAGGTTATCCTCCTGTGACTATTTACTATATTGGGCTTGCTGTCAATATCCCAATCATTTTTTTCAGACTTTATTTCGGCAAAAAAATAGCAGGGCTGGATATTCGGCATTTCGTCAAAAACGGAATCCTTTCGACGCTAATTCCTCTTATTATTGCTTTTGCTATAATACTTTTGTTCGTCGTTTTTGTCCCCGAAAGTTTCATAAGGGCAATAGGTACATTCTGCCTTTTTGGTATAGTGTTTACACTCCTTTTCTGGCTTATTGGAACTGGGAAAGACGAACGTGATAAATGGCGCTCTATGTTGGCCCCAGCCTTGAAAAGAATCCATCTCATCAAATAGAAACCACAAGATGCAAGAACAGTTAGTAACAAAACTTCCAGAAACAATCAGTGCTCCGGTACTATTAATTGCATTCAATCGCCCAGAGGTGACTCTGCGGACATTCAATGCAATAAGAAATGCGAGGCCGCTGAAATTTTATTTTGCAGTTGATGGACCACGTCCTGAAAGGCCAGATGATTTGCAAAAACGTAAGGCCGTTATGGATATTGTAAATCGTGTTGACTGGGAGTGTGAGGTACACACTCTTTTCAGAGAGGAGAATGTCGGGTGTGGCTTTGGTCCGTACAGTGCAATCAGTTGGGTCTTGGAACACGAAGACAGAGTGATAATCCTCGAGGATGACTGTGTGGCATCTTTATCATTCTTCCGTTTCTGCGAGGATATGCTGGAGCGTTACAAAGACGATACGAGAATCTGGAATATAAGCGGACGCTCTCATCAAGCAGGTTCAAAGTATTTCGACCATCAAGATTATATATTTGCGACTTACGCTCATACATGGGGCTGGGCAACATGGAAACGGTGTTGGGAACAGATGGATATGATGATGAGCGATGTGCCGGAATTTCTTGCAATGGGTGGTTACAAAAATACTATGTTCTCTGAGAAATATGCCCGGATGGCTAATGAGCGTCTGTTGAAAAAGTATCATTCGATTCAAAAAGAGATTACTCACTCCTGGGATTCGCAATGGGGGTATGCAAAAGAAAAAAACGGAGGTTTGGGAATTGTACCCTGTAAAAACCTAATACAAAACATAGGCTTTGGTGAGGATGCAACTCATACATCCAATATGTCCAGTTCCCTGAGAATGGTTGCTGAAGAATTGCCCGAGACAATCCGCCATCCAAGATTTGTCCTAAAGAACAAAGGCTACGAAGAGTTGCACTTTATGAATCATGTCAAGAAAATACATGGGTACTATACACCAGCAGAGAAGTTGCTCCGTAGAATAAAAGGCCTGCTGAAAAGACTCTTTGGTAAGTAATCAGAATAATCAGAATACGTGCAATGGAACGGATACGTCTCGCCATCATTTGCCACTTCTCTTCCCTTTTGATTAGGGAACAGTTGAAGCTTTTCTCCAGCGACCAATATCAATATAAGGATTTTGGCCTCTGGAATGTCAATATCATCAATGAATTGAAAGGGCGGGAAGACATAGAACTCCACGTCATTGCCCCCCATCCCGGGATGCGCCATGCAACGCAAGAGTTTCAGATGGATGGGGTTACATACCATTTCTTCAGGAAAGAGTTGCCTGCTCCTTGGGCAGGATGGGAGTATCGTTTTTTTCCTCAAAGTAAAAGGGGCTATCCAAGAAACAGAAGGTACGTAAAGCGTTTCATTCGTGAGATTAAACCTGACTTGGTCAACCTGATAGGAGCTGAGAATCCATACTATTCCACTGCAGCTCTTGATATTATGGATATTCCTATCATTCTTCACTGCCAGACAGTTTACGCAAACCCGGACAGGAAAAAGAGCACGAGCGGCATTGATAGTCGCAGATGGGAAACGGAGTTGAAGCTGTTCCACCATATCCCTTACATCGCCTGTACCGGCAGGATGTACTATGACCTTATCAAGGGTTATGAGCCCAATGCAATCATATTCCCTCGCAAATGGCCAGGGAGCAAATTCCCTGACATCAAGGACGTAGCCAAGAAGTACGACTTCGTCTATTTCGCCCGAATGTTAAACAAGAACAAAGGGTTCGACAATGCAATAGAGGCCGTAGCCATTGCGCTTCGGAAACATCCAGAGATAAAGATTCTGGCCGTGGGCTCGTGGGACGGCGACCGGGAAATACTTGAAAAGAGGATGGAAGAGTTGGGATTGAAGGACAAATTGGAGATACATCCCTCGTTTCCTGAATACACCGATATGCTTCAATATGTAAAACAGGCGAGGTATGCCCTGCTGCCTATCAAGATGGATGTGCTGTCGGGCACCATCCTGGAAGCCATGCGGATGGGAATGCCTGTCGTTACCTGTCGCACATCAGGGACGCCGTCGCTGAACAAGGAGCGGGAGACTGTGCTGATTTCAGACATCGGCGACAATGAGGCTCTGGCTGCCAATATGCTGAGACTATATGAAGAAGATGGATTGGCTGCGAAACTGCGTGATAACGCTGCGCAGTATATCAGAGAAAAAGACGAGCTGAATGCCCATAATGTAGAAGAAATGGTGGCTCAGTACAAGGCGGTCATCGCACATTATCGTGAAGGTAAGCCAATCCCCAATGAGTTGCTTTATAATACTGAAGAGAATATTGACTATAGAAAACAATGAGAATTAAACAAGTATTCATAAAAGACATCATCGGCTTCTTGGGTGAGAAAATCCTAAGTGTGGATGGCCCTGTAAATGATGTCTTTATTGACAATTTGGCCGAGGTGGAACGTGTTAATGCGACTACGCTTGACTGGATTAACCCTTCAAAGCCCAATAAACAGGCGATTGCAGAGAACAGCAAAGCAAGAGTCTTGTTGGTTGACGAGAGTGTCATGCCCATTGCTAATAAGACACTCATCCGAGTAAAGAATCCCAAAGTGGCCCTCGCCGAGGTGGGCAATCATTTCTTTGTGGAAAAGCAAAAGCCCTGTATCCATCCTGCCGCTATCATCGATCCTGAAGCAAAGTTGGGTAAAGATGTGGCTGTTGGACCATACAGCATCGTCGGAAAAGCTATAATTGGGGATGGCTGCATCATTGACAGCAATGTGCGTATCTACGATGAGGTGATGATGGGCAAGGGCTGTGTAGTGAAAGCCGGGGCTGTAATTGGCGGAGCAGGTTTTGGCTATGAGCGTGACGAAAACGGCAATAAATTCCGATTTCCGCAAATAGGTCAACTTATCATGGGCGATTACGTTGAGGTGGGTGCTAACACCTGCATTGACCGGGGTGCTTTGGCAGACACCATCATCGGTGATTATACTAAGATTAACAATCTTTGCCATATAGCCCACAACAACAAGATTGGCAAGAATGTGACCGTCACTGGCTGCGTGAATATTTCGGGCTCCAATATCATTGATGATGATGTGTGGATAGCCCCAAATTCATCCATCCGCGGATGGGTGCATATAGGCGAAGGTGCTACGGTAGGTATGGGAGCCGTGGTCGTAAAAGATATCCCTGCACATGAAACTTGGGTGGGTAATCCTGCCCACAAAATGGAAAAGATAGGATGAAAGAGAGCTTTAAACAAATATGCATAGATATCAAGGCGACTGTCCTCGCTGCGTTGAAGCAGATGGATACAACAAAGCGTAAACTGTTGATAGTGATGGATGGTGGCAAATACCGCAGTGTGTTGAGTATTGGAGATATCCAGCGGGCTATCATTAAAGGTGATAGTATGGACAAGCCGGTGGAAAGAATCCTTCGCCCTACAACCAAAGTTGCCAAAGCTACTCAGGAAAGATCGGAAGTCGAAGAGTATGTGAAGGAGCATAAAAACGAGTTTATGCCCATTGTGGACGAGGACAATAACCTTGTAGATGTCGTTTTCTGGGATGAATTGTTCAAGACTGAAGTACACCACCGTACAGAGGATTTTGACCTTCCTGTGATAATCATGGCCGGAGGACAAGGAACACGACTTCGCCCCTTAACCAATGTCCTGCCCAAACCGCTCATCCCAATTGGCGAACAAACGATGATGGAGGATATCATGGACAGGTTCGTGGAGTGCGGCTGTCATGATTTCTATATTTCAGTCAACTACAAGGCTGATACCATACGCCGCTATATGGATAGTGTATGTAAGCCGCAGTATAATATCAGTTTTTTTCAGGAGGACAAACCGCTTGGTACTGCTGGCAGTCTGCACTTGTTGAGAGATCAGATTAACAGTACTTTTTTTGTCTCAAATTGTGATATCATCATTGATGAGGATTACGGCGAGATACTGCATTATCATCGTGAGAACCATAACGAAATTACCGTTGTCGCGGCTATCAAGAATATCGCTATTCCTTACGGAACGTTAGAAACTAGAGAAGAAGGTCTTTTGGCCGACATCAAGGAAAAGCCGGAATATACATTTAAAATAAACACGGGTATGTACATCCTCGAACCTCATCTTCTGGACGAGATTCCGAAGGAGGAGTTCTATCATATCACATTTTTGATAGAGAAGCTGGCCAAGGAAGGTCGTAGAGTGGGAGTCTATCCTATCAATGAAGGTTCCTGGACTGATATAGGGAATTGGGACGAGTATTTGAAATATATAAAGACTTTGTGATGAAAACGAATACCAGAATAAAGTTTGAATTTCCTTATCTATATATCATAACCGTATTTTTCCTGACATTCAATGCAGTGAAATTTTGGCCAATACCCGGTGCAATTACGATTGCATCTGGGATTGGGATTATCTTGCCTTTTATTATATGTCGTTCTTTTTTCAACACGAATCAGTTTGGCTATTTCTTGATATATGCCATGGTGATTATTCTGAATTATATGTTAGGAGACAAGTATTTCAGCAATTCAAACAGTCTTTATTTAGGTTTTAGTGGTTTTTTTGTGTCAATGTCATTGACATATTTTGTGTTCATGAGACAAGAAAACAACTTGATGCGTGTAATTTTTTACACGCTTGTGGTCATCTTGCTTTGGACAACGCTGGCGACGGCCTATTTTGATATGACATTGCCAGGTATGGTTCGCTACGCCAACAGTTTAGCACAGCAAGGAAGTAGCGATGCGACCATGTTTAAACCTATGTATATTATGGGATTGTCATCGTATGCCCTTCCACATGCTATTCCTATTTTAATACCCCCTTTTATTATGGGTTTTAGGAATTCTTCTCTTAAGATGACAAAAAGAATTCTTTCCGGTGTGTTGGCAGTCTGTTGTTTGTTGTTGACTTATTTTTCAGGTGCCACGGGGCCAATGATGGTTTCCATCATGGTTTTCTTTGTTTCATTTGTGATTCGTGAAGGTCGTACATCCTCAAATATTGTCAGATTGGCACTCATAATTCTTATCCTTACACCTTTTATATTAAGTGAAGATCTCCAACTGAAGACTTTGGAATGGGTCGATGGACTGTTAGGCGGACAAGGTTATTTTCACAATAAAGTTGTTGATTTTCAGGCTTCCATCATATATGGCGCTTCTGGTGACGTTGAAGCAAGGCAGAATCTTTACGGTCGCAGCGTGGCCATTCTTTTTGACAACCCTTTCAATATAATTATTGGCGCACAAGAAGGATTTGGCGGGCATTCAGCACTGCTTGACAGATTTGCATCATTAGGTTTGATTGGATTCGTGCCTTTAATTTGCCTGTTAGTGGTTCAGTTTAAGTATGTTTTAAAGCATTTACCTGCTCGTTATCACTCTTTTTATTATTTAGGATTATTTGCTGCCTTTATGATGTTAGCATCGAAGAATATTTCAGGATGGAATATGTGGTTCTTCCTTTTTTCTGCACTTCCTTTTACGGTTTATGTTAACTCGGATGCAGAGAAAGTTGTAGGCAATTAAAGTGTTATAATACATATAACAATGAAGAAAATCGGATTGGTACTGTCTTACAAGTCAACCAACTATGGTGCCCAGCTACAAGCGTTTGCTACGCAAGCAGTAATAGAATCGCTCGGTTATGACACCGAAATACTGGATTACACTCCAGTAAGAGGCGACCGACACATCGTTTATAGCAAAGGTCTGCTGCGCTATTTGTATAATTGGTATCGATATAAATTGTTGGCAAAGAAATACAGAGAATCAAGTGATGCTGTATTCAACAAAGAAAAGAAACGAAGGAAAGAGATTGAGAAAGATTTCATAGAGAGACGGTTGCATAACATCGTTCAAGTAAAGGGCTATACCAAGCTTGCAGCTAGAGGAAAAGAATATGACGCTGTTTTGGTAGGAAGTGACCAAAAGTGGACTCCGGGCTTTTGCTATGGGAATTTCACATCGTTGCTCTTTGCTCCGGACGAAATCAGGAAAATTTCCTATGCCACCAGTCTTGGTGTATCAGAGTATCCTAAGTACTGTTGGAAAACGTCTCGCAAGGTTTGGGAAAAGATCGATTATCTTTCGGTGCGTGAAGAGCAGGGAGCAGAAATAATCAGACAGGTTTGCGGAAGGGATATACGGGTCCAAGTAGTAGTGGATCCGACTTATCTTATGGCGAAAGAAGAATGGGAAGATGTGTTTCCCGTTGAAAAGAAGTTAGAGGAGAATTATGTGTTCTGTTATTTCTTGGGGAACGATGACAATTGTAAGAAAGTAGCTCGTCAATTCGCTGACGAGAAAAAAATGAAGTTGGTTTCTGTACTTAGCACTGAAAGTTTTTCCGAAATTGACCAGAGTTTCGCTGATTATACTGTGAAAGGTAACTCTCCTGAGGATTTTGTCAACTGGATTCGCGGTGCCGAATACGTGTTAACGGATTCTTTCCACGGTACGGCCTTCTCTGTCATCAATGAAAAACAATTCTACATTTTCTATAGAAAGAGAGCAGAAGCAACATCGAGAAACAGCAGGATTGATAACATCCTTAAAAAATGGGGACTACAAGATCGGCTGGTTCCGCCAGGTGAAACAGAAGCTAAACTATTGTCAACTAAAATCATTGACTATACCAAAGTAACGGCACGTGTCCTGGAAGAAAGAGAGAAGTCTTTACAATTCTTAAAAGAAGCATTGACATTCGATGACAACAAGTGATTTATACCAAAGGAAACAGGACTGCTGCGGCTGTGAATTATGCAGTATGGTTTGCTCCAAGCAAATCATAGAGATGCAGGAAGATGAGGAGGGCTTCTTGTACCCTCATATTATAGACGAATCATCTTGCATCAATTGTAAACGTTGCATCACTGTCTGCCCGGAGAAATCTCCAGGTCGTATGCAAGGTAATCCTCAGAGTAGCTATGGCGGATATGTCAACGATACAAAAGCTGTTAAAAGCAGTTCTTCCGGAGGATTTGCTACGGCTATCAGCACTGCATTTATCCAAGGGGGAGGTGTAGTGTATGGTGTTAAATACTCAGATAATTATAGAGCCATTGAGTTTGGTAAGGCGGGAATTGTCGAAGAATTAGCTTCTTTCCGCACATCGAAATATGCACAGGCGCATAAAATATCCGTATATAAAGATGTCCAGGAGGATTTGAAGGATGGCGAGCGAGTGTTGTTTATTGGCCTTCCCTGCGAAGTTTCTGCACTTTATCATTATGTCAGAAAGACCGATAACCTCTATACGATTTCCTTAGTCTGTCACGGTCCAACCTCCCAGAAGGCACACAGACAGTTCTGTGATATGATACAAGCTGAGACTGGGGGTGATGTGTTGTGCGAATTTTCTATGCGATATAAAAAAACAGGGTGGAAACCCTATTACCTCAGGGGTGTTTTTAGAAATGGTGCTGAGTATTTGAAGGAGTTTAATAAAACGGAGTATGAGTTGGCATTTAAGTATATGAAACGGCCATCTTGTTCTACCTGCCAATACAAACTCGGCAATGCGCAATTCGGACTTGTGGCTGACTTGGTGCTGGGTGATTATCATGCGGTAAGGAAGAATAGTCCGGAGTACAACTCCTGGGGTGTATCACAGGCAACGGCACTTACGGAGAAGGGTGAAGAGTTGATGTCAATGTTAAATGGTCATGCTACTTTAGTGTCGGTCAGCCAGGGAATTATTGCTTCAACTAATATTGCTTTAAGAGCACCAGTGCCAGTTAAGAAGTATAGAAACCAGTTTATATCGGCCTTTCGTAAAAAAGGGCTAATGGCAGCAAGTAAGCACCCTCTGGTACAGTTTGAGATAAAAAAAGACAAAATCATAAAACAAACCAAGAGCTTTCTTGTTAAGGTCCGAAATATGGTATTACACAGATAAAATGTTCTATATATTACGCAACACATTTACCCCTAACAGTGCCTCCTCAAACCGGGCAATGGCCTACTATCGTGCAATGGATTCGATGGGAGTGAATGGGACTATCGTTATTCTTCAGCCCGATGCTAATAATAGCAAGATTGAGGATAACTTCAGCCATCTGAAAGTGGAGTATTGCTGGAATGGGAAAAAAGCTCCAAACAAACTTTTCCGGCGAATCTCTTTTTATCTTGGTGTCTATAAGTTTTTGAAAAGGCTCAAACCTGGCGACAAGGTGTATGTATATGGTTCATCACCTTGCATTCATAAGTTGGTAAACAAGAAAGATGTGGAAACATTTCTTGAGGTGACCGAGCATCCTGAGGTTTATCCTTTGAAAACCCGCTTTTGGGGTAACACTCCAGAGAGAGCATACGCGGATTGCAGGAAACTAAAGGGACTGTTTGTGATTTCTACTAACCTCAAGGGCTTTTATATCCAGTCTGGTGTGCCCGAGAACAAAATCCATATTATCAATATGATTGTTGATGCGAGCCGTTTTGACAGACTTGTGCGCAACACCGGTAAACGTTATGTATGCTATTGTGGGAACGGTAATAACCGAAAAGACAAGGTGGACGAGTTAATAAAGTCTTTCAAAGCGTTATCAAGTTCTTTTCCAGATGTTGAGTTGGTAATAGTTGGTCCCCAAAAGCAAGTATATAAGGGCGAAAAGGATAATGTAGAACTTGTGAAGGAGTTGGGACTAAGTGATCGAGTAACATTCACAGGAACCCTTCCTGCTGACCGGATTCCCCAAATTTTGGTCAATGCAGAAGTACTTGTGTTGACGCGTCCGAATACCCTTCAAAATCGTGCTGGGTTTGCTACCAAGTTAGGAGAGTATCTGGCTTCGGGTACGCTGGTTATTACCACAACAGTCGGTGACATCCCGTTATTCCTTAACAATTGGGAAAACGCGCTCCTAGTAACTCCTGGTAGCTCAGCAGAGTTTGAAGTGAAACTGGCTTGGGCTCTTAGTCATCCAGAGTCCGCACGGAGAATTGGAATGAGAGGAAGGGAAGTGGCGCTACAGTCGTTTGATTCTAAAACAGAGACAGAGAAGATGATGAACGTGATAATGGACTCATCAAAGTAATATGAACATCCTCATTATAACTCCGGATTACCCGGACCGCTACAAAGTGCACTATCCCTTTGTCAAGCAGCTCGTGGATGAGTTTGCGAGGCAGGGGCATACGTGCTCTGTGATTGCACCTTACAGTATCACGAAGAATAAGCGGTTCTATCCTGCTGTGGAGATGGACGGCCCTGTGACGGTCTATCGTCCGAACTATCTGTCTTTCTCCAACCTGAAGATAGGTAAGTTGAGGCTGTCGGATGTGTTCCGCAGAAAGGCGATGATGCGGGCAGCTAAAAAGTTGCCGCAAAAGCCGGATGTGGCGTATTGCCACTTCTGGGAGTGTGGGGTTGATGCCTTCCCGTATGCGAGCAAGCATCACATCCCGCT
>AUXO011186226.1_pt1 | contig 11963 bp, 10 predicted proteins | sample 768731 | NCBI WGS metagenome assembly AUXO01 (sample SAMN02715735, study PRJNA202380) | gut metagenome | biome: sheep rumen | host: Ovis aries | place: New Zealand: Palmerston North | reverse complement strand
GGATTCGAACCAACGAATGCAGGAGTCAAAGTCCTGTGCCTTACCGCTTGGCGATACCCCAATAAAAAAAGCTACTAGTAGGATTCTACTAGCAGCTTTATAATTACTATATTTATAAGATATAAAAAATCTGCAGAATTCTACTTAAATATTTGCATATGAAATTAGCCCAGTTTGACACTGAACACAGATACAAATATTTTGTTGGCAGAATACTGAATTTTTCATATCCATAAATCCTTTCTAATGTTTTATTAATTATATTATACAATCAAATTTTCAAAAAATCAAGATATTTGTACTTAGAAAAATAATTTTAATAAAAATGCTGTTCCGCTACTAATTCCGAACAATATAAGAGTAACAATGACAGAAACTCCAAGTACAATAAGAAATTCTTTCTTTACTCTTTCCTTATCAGGCCAAACAATACCTGTAAAAGAATCCTTAATTTTATTAGGAACATTCTTAATAGTTCTTAAAAGGCTAATAAATTTATTATCAGCCTTTACAACCTCTCTTGAACCAATAGTTTTAAACATATATTAACCTTTATCTAGAAAGAAAACCAGAAGTTTTCTTAACTAACCTTTCTGAATTTATTTTCTGGTAACATTCAAGAATTACACCAACAATAATTATAATACTTGTTCCACCAAATGATAAACTATGAAGTCCTGAAAATGCTGCAATTAAGATAGGAATTAAACATACCCCAATAAGCATTATAGAACCAACAATTCTAAGACTCTTCATCTTTTCTTCAAGATAATCAGAAGTTGGCTTTCCAGGTCTAACTCCACTAATCATAGCTCCCTGTTTCTTTAAATTATCAGCTACTTCAATAGGATTAAATACGATTGAAGAATAAAAATATGTAAAGAAGTAAATAAGTAAGCAATAAACAACAAAACCAATTGTGTATCTAAGGTTATTTGTATCAAACCAGTTACCAGTATTTAAATATCTAGAAATCTTATACCAAACAGAATCCTGAGAAGCTCCGCAAAGTGTAATAATAAGAGTATAAGACTGGAATAAACTTGAAGCAAAAATAACAGGCATTACACCAGCCATATTTACTTTCATAGGAATTTCATTATATCCAGCAGCTACACTCTTACTTCCTCTAATTTTAGCTGAGGATGTAGCTTTAAGCTTCTTTTCTCCATCCTGCAAGTAAATAACACCAACAAGAGCAACAACAACGACAAAAATAGATACAGCAAGTGTAGTAATATAGCTCCCAATATTTTTACCCTTGCAAAACATTTCATAAATAGTAGCAATATCAGAAGGCATTCTAGACAATATATTCATTAAAAGAATTAATGAAATTCCATTGCCAATACCATAATCATCGATTAACTTTCCACAGAAAATCATAAGAATACTTCCAATAATCATAGTAACTGAAACAATAGCAACATATTTAAAATTATATTCAATAAGAAGTCCCTGACTTCCAAAATTTAAAGCAATAGGAATAGACTGAACAACAGCCAAAACACCAGCAACAATATAATTTAACTTTTTATATTTATCTTGACCAACTTTACCATCCTTGGCGAGTTCTTCAAGCTTAGGAATAGCCATAGTCAACAACTGCAAAATAATAGAAGCAGTAATAAAAGGTGAAATACCAATAACAAATATAGACATATTTGAAAAAGCATTCCCTGAAAATAAATTAAATAAACTAAATGCATTCTGCATTTCATCGGTAAGCCACATTGATAGATACTCTCTGTTAATTCCATAGATAGGAATACAAGACAATACCTGTAAAGCAAGTATAATCAATGCAGTAAAAATACATTTTCCCTTAAAGGAAAATTCTTTCTTTTTGTAAGATTTAGTTCTCATCATATAAAATAAAATTTCCTTTCTAAACTCTAAAATTCTCATATTTTAGATATTCTTCTCTAATATACCTGAAAACGCTATACTTTTCAACCACAAATGATGATTATAAACATATAAAAAAGTGTTATAAAGCAGTCTTAGATTAAATAAAATAAATTATAATACAAATTATAAATAGTCTAATTGTGTTTTTAATGCGATTAGATATTCAAGGAGGAAAAAAACATTATGAACGAATATAGAAAGATTGGTCAGACAATTTTTGTTAACACAAAGGCAGATATAGATGAAGTTATTGAAACAGCAGAAGTTTTCAATAGCTATTCAAATCCAGAAATCCATAAGATTTCTGATATCAAGGACGAAAAGATTAGAGAAATTTTATCTCTTAAGAGATTCAAGACAAGTTCTAATCTTATTGATATTGATAAGCTCAAAAAGGCTCTTTGTGTTCAGCCAACAGTTGCACAGGCAATGCTTAAGAGCAAGAATATTCAGAAAGCTTTAAATTCTTGCAAGAGTGAGATTGCAGAGAATACTATGATAGCAATTGCCTTAGATACAAAGGTTATTGTTTCAAAGGAAACATTACAGTCAATCCTTACATCTCTTGGAAAAGATTTTGAGAAAGACCGTTTTGGAAAGGTTGTTGTTGATGAATGGAGCAATATCCTTTCAAGACATACCGAACTTACAAAGAAACAGATACTTGAGCTTTCTTCAGCAATTTCCGAAGGACTTCATAAGCTTACTATTAATGAACTTCTTGCAAAAAATGCAGCAGCAAAGATTAACAAGCTTGTTGGTAACAAGAATGGTTTCTGTTGTATAGCAGAACCAAAGTCCAAAGACTGGAAGAAGATTGTTTACAGCAATCCTTATAATCACAGTCGTATGAGAGGAGATATCTTAATGTATAACAATTCTGATTATGCATTTGGAGAGCTTTTCTCTTTTATGAATAGTGATTATTATGTGACAGTTGGTAAGAAAATAGTTATTTCTGCTCAGGGATTTATACACAATTATAAGGGTATAACATCTGATAAAGCACATACTATCGAAGAAGCTAGAGAGCTTATGCAGAAAGCTATGGAAACAAATGATACTTACGTAAATGCATCTCTTACTGAAAAAGCTCAGTATGACTGGGTTGCTCTCAATGACTTAACAGTTGGAGAGACTAATCTTGATGTATTGTATAATTTGTTCTTTATGCTTGCAGAACGTATGGGTGTTGCATCAAAAATGCCTAAGGATAAATATTCCTTATTCTGTAAATAATAAAAAGAGAGCCTGATTATTTCAGGCTCCTTTTTTATATCAATTTTAAAATAATTTGAACACAAAGAATAACAATAACAATATTTAAAATAATCTTTAATAAATAAGACTTCTTCATTATAAATTCTTTTATTTGTTCTGGCTTATTCAATAAATAAGCTATAATCAGAACAATAATTAAAGGAAGTGCAAAAAATAGATTATAAATAACAAGATAAAAAATACTTCCATTCATATTTAAAATACTTGGTAAATATAACTGTCCAGTACATCCAAATTCTAAAACAGCAATTATAAATCCCATAATTAAAGCTATAAATACTAAAAATTTAGAAAATAAATGCTTTGAAATAACGCTGAATGACTTATATTTAATATTGTCTGAAAGTTGATTTTTAATAACATTGTTTTTACGAAAACCATTATAAATATCAATACTGTTAATAACAAATATATAAATACAAATAAGTATAGATAAAATATAAATAATATTCAATACAATATTAAATTGATATAACGATTCAGTTACTTTTAAAATCCCAAAACCAAGTAAAAAATTCGATAAAGTTTCTCCTATTATAAAAAATAATCCAACTAATAATGATTTCTTATTAAGACCAATAGAAACAAGAAGAGATATAAAAATCATTAAAACAGAAATAGCACAAGGATTTAAACCATCTAAAAATCCAAGAAGAGAAAATATAAAAGGATTCATATTATTCCCAAGCAAAGCATATTGAATGCTAGAAGGTTCATTATAAACATTCCCACCATAATATAAAAGAGGAATCCCTTTTTCTATCCCATTAAGAGATGTAAATTCTTCAAATTTTTTAGCGCCTTCTTCTGTATCAATTAGTATGATTTCAATATTATTTTCTTTACAAGCTTCTAAAATATCATCATCTAAATTCCTACACTCTAAGCAATATTCTGAAGTAAATAGAATATCTTTTTCATCTGCAAACACAATAAGCCTAGGGACTATAAGAATTATCAATAATAAGAGGACACAAGATAAAAATCTTTTCATATAAGCCTCCTTCGTATATAAATTAACATAACATTAGATTTTTTGCAATCAAAAATCCTATAAACAAATAAAAAAGGTAGGAAAATAAACTTTCCTACCTTTTAAAGTTACCAATTAATTGTTTTTGAAGCAGATGTACCTTTTATTTCTTTAATATACTCAATAGGTCTGAAAGCGTGTGTAAATGAACTGTTGACATCAGCGATAATAACACCTTTCTTACGTCCAGCAGCGTGGATGATTTGACCATTTCCAATATATAAAGCAATGTGACCTTTATGCCATAACAAATCACCAGGTTCAATTTGAGACATAGGAACTTGATAATTCCATAAAGTATCTTTTATATCTTCAGAAGTATTTCCAAGATAAACTCCAGAATATTCCATATACATTCTTCTTACAAATGATGAGCAATCGAATATATTATAAGATTCTCTAAATGCTTGATTATATTCGCACCCTTCTTTAGTAAGAGCATATGCAATAACTTTGTTTATCAAAAGATTGTTTGAATAAACAGTTGAAACTTCTTCTAAAGTTCCTGTCATATCGTCACAAATTACTTTTTTACCAGCAATTATTGTAGAAGTATTGCTTTCAATAGATAAGGAAGCATCCAAATAAGATAGGACGTTTTCAATTCCTTGAGCAATAGAAAGCTCTTCCTCAGTGTATTCATCTTCCGAAAATTCTAATTCCTCTAAAAACGTTGAATCATCATAAGAAAAATTTGAATTAACAATAAAGTTAGGAAGGTCTTCTCTTCCTGGAAGTGCAGCAAATACAGTTGTTTTAAAAATCATTAAATAAAGAAACGTCAAAGGTAAACACAAAATGATTTTTTTAAACATTATAAAGACTCCTTTTTAATACCAAAAATAAAACTAATTAATACTATGCCCATATTTATGGACAAATAGAAAAAAGAGTCTTAAAAACACAAAAAAGAGAGCTAATGCTCTCTTTTTGTTAGATATTATTTAGTTTCACTTCTTAGATGCTTCATCTATTGCTGCATAGAAGTCATTAAGAATTCCTCTTTTTGTAGCTTCTTCAACTGCAATAGGGAATGCAACCTTATGTCTGTCACCTCTGTGATTCTCTGGAAGAAGAGGAGGATTATAGTTTCTGATAAGAAGATTCTGTCTTGTAAGATAGTTAAGTGCAAGGAACTTAGTAAACATTTCCTCGTAATTATACTTATCTTCAGTCTCAGCCTTTTCTTCAGCCTTCTCAACCTTTTCTGTAACTCCAGTTTCATCATAGTAAGTATTTGTAAAAGGAGATTCCTCGATGTCATCTGGCTGAACAAGTCCTTCAGGGATTTCATTCACAACATTTGTTGGAGGATTCATATTCTCAGCAAAATTGTCTTCGACAACATCAACTTTTGCAGGCTCTTCAATTACTTCCTTTGGAGCTTCTTCTACAACAGCTTCTGTAGTAGGAACAATGGCTACAAGAACTACATCAACACTCTTAGTAGTATCTGTTGTATTAACAACCATCGCTTCAACAGCCTTTGTTGCATTTTCAATAATTTCTCCAATTGTAGCTGTATTCTCATAAGCATCTGTCAAAGCAATATGCTTAACTTCTGAAATACTTCTACTTCCACTTACTTCGGTAACACTTACTTCAAACTTTAATGTCAAACGCATAAAGTTCCTCCTTCTTAAAAATATTCTATCATATATATTATATACTAATATTACGAAAATACCAATACTTTTAGCAACGATTTTGTAAATTTTTAATATTTTCTTTTATTTTGTGTCTTAAATAATACTCAAAAATTGTTTTGTCTTTCTTTTCAGAATATAAACAGAATAACAAAGTCTTAAAGTTAGAAGAAGAAATAGATTTCTTCATATAAAAGCTTATATTGTTCTTTATGTATTTTTCAAAGTTTTCTTCTTTAAAGAAATTTTCATATAGAATCTTTAAATTTTCGGCATCAATAATAGGGTCGTGAATTCCTGGTTTTGGTTCAATTCCTATATATTTTAAACTATTAACCAAAGAAAGATTGTTGTTTGTCATAGTATAGTCAACCATACAAGTATTAGATAAAGAAGAAAAATCATAAAAATTTTTAATGATATGATAATAAATTCCTTTAGAAGATTTATTCATTTTTTTATCAAAAGAACTCTTCCAAATATATTTATCGTAAACACCAAAAACTAAATAAGAATAATCTTCATAATCAGGAATTTCTTTAGAAAGTTCTTCAAGCATATCCCTAAACAAAGTACCTTTTAAAAGCATTTCTCTTGTTATTCCTGTTAAATCAACCATAAATTTAGTAGGCTTATTATTTTTTAAAGGTCTAACTATCTTTTTATATTTAAAATCGTCTTTTATAAGTCCGATAGCAGTACATTCAGAAGAATAATCAATAGCCTCTAAATCAATAAAGATAACTTTATCTAATTTTTCTTTTTCTATTTTAAGTTTATTTCTGATTGCATTATCAACTTCCCTATATAATTCATCAATATCCTTAAATCTTGTATCTTCTTTAAAATCAGAACAAAAATATCTATTAAATTCTTTATAATTAAAGAAACTTAAAAGTTGTTCATCAGATAAATTGTAAGAAGTATCTTCATACATAATCTGTACTAATTGGTCAATTTCTTGAAAAACTCTAAAAGTATCATCAACACTTTTGATTGAAGAAAGTTGCTTAGCTAAATTTAAATCAAGTATCTTAGTGTTAAAATTCTTAAAAATATCCTTTATATGAAAAGAGTAATTAAAAATTTCACTAAAAAATAATCCATTCTTCTTTCCTTCATAGAAACCAATTAAACTACCAAGTATTTTTCTAGTCTGTTTGTTTCCATATATAAATATAGAATGACTAGCATTAGCCGAAATATATTTTCTAAAATCCTTAAAACCCTGATTAGAAATCAGATTAAAATTCTTTTTATTTTCGTGGAAATAATCGATAACTTCAAATTTATTTGGGTTATTAGAATAAATAAAAAATACGTTAAATTCTGTATCACTACTTATTGAAGATGAATAATAAGGAGTTAAGCTAAATGAATTGCAATCTTTTAAAACATCTATTATAAGTGAATTTTTTAACATAAATATTTCCTTTTCTTTTATTTTTACATTCCTATAATAGTCAATAAACAATAAAAATTCAATAAGAAAGCATTTTTACAAAAAAAAGAGAGAGGTCAAGCCTCTCTCTTAATTACATTTCATAGTTAACATCTTTTATTGAGTAAGTAGTACTGCCACCCATAACTTCTGCTTTGATAGATGCATCACCTATGCTTCTATATCTTTCACCAATAAATTCCCTTTCTTCATAATCTTTATAAATTGAAGTATATAAAGTATCAGGAGTTGATGAAATCTTTGTACATATAGCTTTTAATACGCATCTATTTAAGTAAGTATAAAGTGTATCATAAACTCTAATTGTCCAATGCTTACTATCTATTTCAGTCATCTGAAGTCTTGTAACTCCACCAACAGTTAATGTAATAGAAGTATCAGTAACAACTAAATCTCCACCATTAGCTTCTACCTTAGTCTTAAATGCCTGCCAATCACTCATACTTGCCATATTTGACAAATCAATTTCTTCAGGGTCAATAAACTGAGAAACACTTGTGAGTCCAAGATTATTTAAATCCAAAGTTGTATCAGCATTTACACTAGGAGTAGTTGTAGGAGCTGGAGTTGCTGTAGGTGTAGTAGTAGGTGTAGGAGTTGTAGTAACTGCATTTGTAACAGTTATAACCTTTGTAGCAACAAGTCCATTAGGAGCTGAAAGTGATATAGTAGCTGTACCAGTACTTACACCAGAAACAACACCAAGAGCATTTACATTAGCAACACTTGTGTTAGATGATGAATAGTTTAAAGTAACATTAGCATTAGCAGGTGAATATGTATATGTAAGCTGTAATGTTCCACCAACAGCAACTGTATTTCCACCATTTAATGTAAGAGCATTAACATTAATAACTGTAGAAGGATTAATTACTGTAATCCCTGAATTTGTTGTACCACCTTTGTTAGAACTTGATGAACTAGAAGAGCTTGATGGCTTAGGAGTTGGAGTTATAGTAATTAATGACTTATTATTTGTTGTATTTGAAGTACTATTATTCTTTGAATTGTTGTTAGTATTAGTATTTTTGTTTGTATCAGTATCTTTAAAATTATCAAGAGTTGGAGGATTACAAATAGGACAAGCTTCAAGACCATCTTCTATAGCTTGCTTTAAAGTAATCTTAATTCCTGTATCTTTTAAGATAGAACAATTTTCTTTATGATATCTTGTATTAGAAGGAGTCTTATAAACATTAATAGACTCTAATAATTTTAAATCATCGCTTGATAAAGAAGAAAGTTTTACATTTGATAAAGGTCTACAAATAGTACATTCTTCATAATCATCTTCTAATGCAGCATAAGCAGTAGTTTTAACTTTATTTTTATCTTTTATCTGAGAACATTCCTTTGTGTGGAAGGTTTTTAAATCATCTGTAAGATAAACAGCAATATCTTTATAAGATTCATTTATTTTACCTGTATCAGCTTCTTCTAATGATAAAGATGCAACATCTTCTTCTTCCAAGGATAAAGAATCTTCATCTTTCTTTTCTTCATCTTCTTTAGATTCTTCTTCAGCTTTTTCAGAATCTTCAAGTTCAGATAAAACTTCTTCAATATCCTTTGGCTTTTCAGTTGGAGAAGGAGTAGGAACTTCTGTAGGTTTTTCAGTTGGTACAGTTGAAACATAAATATCAGGATTTTCAGGTTCTTCTACAACAAGTCCAGATTCTGGAGGAGTTGTATTGTTAGCTCTATATTTCTGAACTACATTATAACCTAAAACACCTACTACTCCTAATAAAGCAACAATAACTAAAGGAACAGCAACCTTTGCAATAGATAATTTCTTAGCTTCTTGCTGTTCTTGTTCATCTGTTTCAGGAGAATCTTCTCTATACTCTTCATCTTCAGGAGAAAATTCTTCAACATCTTCATCATAATTTGAATCGTCAGCATCCAAATCATTGTCAGAATAATCATCATAATTGTCTTGATTGTCTAAATCAGAATTTAATTCATAATCGTTAGGCACAGATTCTTCAGAAATAATTGTCTCAGAAACTATACCATTATCTTTTTTTCTTCTCATAAATTTCCTTTCCTCTCATTTTCTTCTAAATACTTTTTCTTTAATTTAATATATTCTTCTTTATATTTATCTCGTTGAGCAGTTAATTCTCTTATTTTTGCTTTTTGATTCTCAATTATTTCAGCAGGAACTTCTTTTAAATCTGCAATTTCTCTTTCATATTTTTTCTTTGATTTAAGATTTTCTAATTGTAAATCTTCTGTTTCATTTTTTACATCTGAATAAGCATCATATAAATTTTTATACGAAGCAATGCTTTGTTTTAGTTTTAAGATGTAATATAGAACTATTTGAGGACCAATACATACCCATAAAAATATTATTTCAAAAAATATGGTAGTAGATACGCTAGATAAGATGTTATATGTAAAAGCATATACATTAATTGCTCCAAACAAACAAAAACCTAAGACTAATAGAGTATAAAAGCCGACCATATAAAAATCCTTTCTTGGTTTTTTTATAAATATTACTTCAATATTATACTCTGTATAAAATATGATATAAAAAGAAACGCACCAAACCTTGAAAAATTAATGTTATAAATGTATACTAGAAAATGTAACTAAATAAAATTGAAAGGATGATTTTAATGAGAGAAACAAACAATATCATTATTCCAACAGTTTATGAAGAAGACAGAGGCAGACTTATTAGTGCTGATATAATGTCTAGACTTAACAAAGAAAGAATTGTATTTTTAACAGGAGAAATAAATGATGAACTGGCAACAGTTGTAATCGCTCAGCTTCTTTATCTAGAAGCTATGGATAATAAAGCAGATATTTCAATGTATATTAATAGTCCTGGTGGCGTTATTACAGCAGGAATGGCTATTTATGATACAATGCAATATATAAAGTGTGATGTATCAACAATTTGTGTAGGACTTGCAGCTTCTATGGGTGCTTTCCTTCTTGCAGGTGGTACAAAAGGAAAAAGAATTGCTTTACCTAACTCAGAGATTATGATTCATCAACCACTTGGAGGAACTCAAGGACAGGCAACTGAAATTGAGATTGCAGCAAAACACATTATTAGAACAAAAGAAAAAATGAATCAAATGCTTTCAGATTTTACAGGACAGCCATTAGATAAAGTTAAAGAAGCAACAGATAGAGACAATTGGCTTACAGCAGAAGAAGCAAAAGATTTTGGACTTGTAGATTCTGTAGTATCAAAAAGATAAATTTTAATACACCTCTTAACGAGGTGTATTTTTTTTGCATAAAAAAAGATAGAACAAAAAGTTCTATCTTTTAGTGTGTCCGAAGGGACTCGAACCCTCGCTATCTTGATTAAAAGTCAAGTGCTTTACCAACTAAGCTACGGACACATATTTTGGAAAAGAGCAGCTATTGCGAACTTCCCGCTACTCAAGGGGACTCATTTAATTTCTCATCTAACAAATAGAGATAAGTCGCTGTGCCATAACAGCGAATGTAAAAATGGCTCTATCATCTTTACAAAAAATATTATAACACAAAGAAAAAATAAAAACAATAATAACAATTGATTTTATTTTAATCTTTGGTTGATACCCTCTGAAGGTGCTGCCCCTTCGACTTTCTGCGTGTAAAACAAACGCTCTCCTGTTGAGCTAAGAGGGTTTAACAGATTGACCGCTAAGTCGTCTTTTCCGTGTACTTAGGAAACATTTTATGTAAACTAAATCCGAATAGCAGGATATTAACCCAAGTAGTTTGTAGATTTTTGTTCCAGGTCTCTCAAACTTTCTTGTAAAACATTATAACCAACGTGGAGCACACGAGAATCGAACTCGCCATCTCTGGATTGCAAAACCAGCGTCACCCCATTGCGACTTCTGCCCCAAAGTACTGATTGTAGGACTCGAACCTACAACTTTCTCTTAGTCAAAGAGACACTCTCCCAGTTGAGTTAAATCAGCAAATTTAATTTATAAAGTGGAACTAATAGGAATCGAACCTATATATTTCAGTGTTTATAACAGCCTTACCTGTAGTTATCACTCGTGCTCTTGCCATTGAAGCTATAGTTCCATAAAGGTTTGTAACCTGGCCAAGGACAACCTCACCTTCCACAGCTCTCAGTCTCATATAGCTGAAGTTTTAAATGCCTCCATTGGGATTTGAACCCAAATCTTACGGATTAAGAGTCCGTTGTTCTTCCGTTGAACTATGAAGGCTAAATCTTATCAGATAAATCCGTTTGCTTTCGCTTCATATATAAAACTCCTTTCAAAAGTATTTTAGTGGAAAGTATTGGAGTCGAACCAATTTCTATGGATTTTCAGTCCATCGCTAAATAACCGTACTAGCTCACTTTCCATATGAGTGCTGATTACAGGGCTCGAACCTATAACTTCTTCCTTGTAAGGGAAGTACTCTCCCAGTTGAGTTAAATCAGCATAAAACGTTGTGATGGGACTCGAACCCATACCCACCCTCTTCACGAGGGCGTTCTACCAATTAAATTACACAACCTTCTATCTAGCTTTTTCGATTTCTTGTCCTTTGAAATCTCCATTTTAAGATAGGACTTTTAAACAAATATTGGACTTGTATTTATTTAAAAGAATTAGTGGAGCTAAAGGGAATCGAACCCTTATCG
>AUXO013838075.1_pt1 | contig 11968 bp, 12 predicted proteins | sample 768731 | NCBI WGS metagenome assembly AUXO01 (sample SAMN02715735, study PRJNA202380) | gut metagenome | biome: sheep rumen | host: Ovis aries | place: New Zealand: Palmerston North | reverse complement strand
CTGAAAAAAGATATGAATATTGAAGATGCTATATATAATCTTGAAGCAAGTTTAAAAATTAAAACTGACAAGATGGATGATATAGACATTGTCTTTTTAAGACATGCATATGCTACAGAAAAAAAACTTACCAATTTACTTTATGAGAAAAAAGATAATATAAATATTATAACAGGTGGACCGGGGACAGGAAAGACATATAACATAAAAAAATACTTAAATGAAGCAATGGACAAAGGCTTAAAAGTAGCAATTGCTGCACCGACAGGTAGGGCGGCAAAAAGAATCAACGAAGTGACAGGGTATGACGCAAAGACTATACATAGACTACTTGAATGTGTAAGCGGAGAGGATGACAGAAAAGTTTATTTTAATAAAAATGAGGATAATAAACTTGACATAGATTTATTGATTGTTGACGAGATGAGTATGGTGGATGAGAGTCTTATGTGTGCGCTAATTAGTGCAGTGCCTGATATGACAGCAATAATACTTGTAGGAGATGTGGATCAACTTCCATCAGTTGGAGCAGGTCAAGTACTTAGCGATATGATTAAATCAGGGCTTTTTAAAGTGGTTAAACTTGATAAGATATATAGACAAGATGAGGGTAGCAATATTGCAATTAATGCACATCTAATAAATGATGGAAAAGGGATTGATTTGAAGACAAGAAAAAATGACTTTGTGTTTGTTCATAAAAATAGTGACTATAATGTAAAAGAAAGTATAAAACAACTTGTATCAAAGGATATAAAAGAGCATTTTGGGATAGGAAGTGATGGGATACAGGTCATATGTCCATCAAAGGTAGGGAGTTGTGGAGTTGCTACGCTAAATTATATATTGCAGGAAGAATTAAATGGAGAAGATTATAGAAAAGTAGAGCTAAAAGTAGCAGACACACTTTTTAGAGTTGGCGATAAAGTTATGCAGACAACAAATAATTATGATATACCATATGATATAGTTGACAGTGATAATAATGTTATAGATCAAGGAGCAGGTGTTTTCAATGGTGATATAGGAGAGATAATAGAGATAGATGACGTCGAAAGTAGCATGGTAGTAAAATATGATGATAGACTTGTATACTATCTAAGAGAAGACATAAAAGATCTGTCGCTCGCCTATGCTATAACAGTCCATAAATCTCAAGGCTCTGAATATGATGTAGTTATCATGCCGATGGTAAAAGCACCATATAAACTTATGACAAGAAAGATACTTTATACAGCAATGACAAGAGCGAAAAAGTGTATGATATTTGTTGGAAATGAAGAAAGTTTTAATTATATGAAAGATAATAAAGATGAGATAGAGAGGTACTCGGCTCTTTGCAGCAAATTGTATATAAGGTAGTAGTTAAATATATATGACATTAGAAGACATAAAAAAGTTTATATTTCCAAGTCGCTGTGTCCTTTGCGATAATGTACTTCCGTATGGGGATAAATTAAGAAATGAATATTTGTGTGATGATTGCAGAGAGAAACTTGAATATATAAAAAAACCAACTTGTAAAAAATGTGGTGCGATGATAAGTAGTGACAAGGATCAGTATTGCGTAAGATGCGAGAGAGAGATGCACGAAAGTTTTATATGCGGTTTTGGTTTACTTAGATACAACGATTATGTGAAAGAATCACTTCATAAGATAAAGTATAGTAGAAGAAAAGAATACATTGACTTCTATGGAAAAATGCTGGCAAAGGTTTATAAGGAAAGGTTTAGGAACATAAATCCAGAATGTTTTGTGCCTGTACCTATTCATAGCGAAAGACTACGTGAGCGTAATTTTAATCAGTCAAGTGTGCTTGCGAATGTCTTATCAAGAGAACTTGCAAGATATGATATAGATATACCAGTTGATGAAAATATAATATTTAGAAAGAAAAACACAAGAGTTTTGAATAAACTTGACGATAAAGATAGAAAGATAGAGCTTGATGATGCATTTACCACAAATGATTCATCACATATAGAAAAAGCTATGATAGTTGATGATATATATACAACTGGATCGACAATAGAAAAAGTTGCCAAAGAGCTTAAAAAATCAGGAATAAAAGAAGTTTATTTTGTTGTTGTAGCGGTTGTGGATAATTTATAAGATGAAGATAAGTATAGTAGCAGTAGGCAAAATTAAAGAAAATTATCTAAGGGAAGCAATAAGTGAATACGAGAAGCGGCTTTCAAAGTTTTGCGATTTAAATATTATTGAAATTGAAGAAAAAAATGCAAAGGATGAAGATAAAAGTGCCATACTCAAATCTATGCAAGATGAAGCGGCTCTCATCATAAAGAAAATAAAAGATATCTCGACGGATAAAAAATACCTAATAGCTCTTGATATAGATGGCAAAGAATTAGATACATTGAAGCTTCATAGTAAACTACGAGATGAGATGGTAAAAGGCTCGTCTCACATAGTGTTTATAATTGGTGGATCTTATGGTCTTGATAAAAGCGTAAAAGACATAGTTGATTATAGACTTAGTTTCTCAAAGCTTACTTTTCCACATCAGCTTTTCAGAGTGATTTTACTCGAGCAAATATATAGGATTTTCAAAATAGATAGAAATGAACCTTATCACAAGTGAGTTTTTGTGGTAAAATAATTATTTATGAAAGGTTTAGAAAGACGCATTAAAAATAAGTTTATAGTAAGGATATTCTTTGTCCTTGTATTTTTTATACTACAGATAGATAAAGTATTTGCAAATCCTTATACCATGTGTAATGGAAGTGAGTTCAATAAGCGGGTAAGGACTTTTTTAAACAATGGGGATGAGTATGCTAAAACAGTCCCGTATATTTTAAGATTTGAGCGTGGCAATGCCAATGATATTCCTTCTGACCCTAATTTAATATTGGATGTGTCAGAAGATAATGATGGAACAGTATTCGTGTATGTAAAAGAAAAGCATTTTTTCTCTTCACATACGGTAGAAAGATATTTGCATTGGTTTTCAGATGGCACAGTATCTTTTAATGATGATGCAGCATATATGTTTAGTGGTTTTGACTGCCTTAGGACAGCGGATTTGTCAGATTTCGCATATGTCAACGATCTTCATGATACAAGATATATGTTTGCAAATTGCAAAAGCTTGGAACGGATTAAATTCAAAAAGACAAATGAAAAGCCTTTGACACTTACTGAAGTGCAGGGTATGTTTTTCAATTGTCAAAGTTTGAAAAGTATAGATTTTACATATTTTACTACTGACCATGTAGATAATATGGATGAGATGTTTTATAGGTGTTATAATCTAAAAAACATTCACGTTATTAATGATAGATGGAACATAGAATCTGTGTGGACATTTAATAGAATGTTTTCTGATTGCTATCTACTTACAACCAATGATGGAACAAGAGCGGTAGATGTACCCGAAGATGGGTATTGGAAATATGCAGTAGTTGGTGGTGATAAGAAAGAGGGATTTTTAAAAGACATTAACTATACTTATACTGACTATGGACATCCCAATGAAACAGTACCAATTGATGATGACGGTTATATAAATGTACAACCAGAAACTACAGCAAATTATGCTGAAGAACCAGAAGATGGCAGCGTTTCAGAAAATGGCATAACGCCATATGTCGGCGATAGTTCTACTGGATATGGAGCCACAAAAGAGACTGGATTATCTGGTGATGTATATAATGGTGAGTCGGAAGTGAGACCAAGTAGTGAAAGTGCGGGAAGCGGCGAGACGAGTGCAGCTGAAAATGTGGTCACAGAGATTATAGAATCATCAGAAACTATAGAGACTATAGATAGTAACAAAGTAGAAGAGAGTGTAATTGCACCAGAAGAAAGTACAGAAGTATCTGAAGAAAGAGCAGAAGAACAGCAAAATGATGTACTTGAATCAAGTGATGGTAGACGAATTATAGAAATAGACGGAAAAGAAGGTACAGATGAAGGAAGTTTAGAAAAGACACTTGAAGAAAACACAGATTTTATAATACTTGCACTTGTTATCTTGATTATAGTGATACTTTTGCTTATAGGTATGGTTATATATCTTTTTAAGGGTAGCACGGGAGGAAAAAACTCTACAAAAATGTAAATTAAGGAGAAGCGTATGAGAAATGAATTATTAAAGTTAATAGAAAAGAATAGCAAAATTGATATTGCTGATCTTGCGAAGATGCTTGGAGTAAGCGAAGTGGATATAGCAAATGAACTATCAGCACTTGAAAAAGAAGGTATAATATGCGGTTATCTTACACTTATAGATTGGGAGAAGACAAGCGTTGAAAAAGTGACAGGGCTTATAGAGGTCCGTGTGACACCACAGAGAGGTAAAGGATTTGATAGAATAGCAGAGCGTATATATAATTATCCTGAAGTGAAATCCGTATATCTCATCTCAGGCGCATATGATTTGCTTGTCACACTTGAAGAAGATACTTTAAAGGAAATAGCAAGTTTTGTATCTGATAAACTATCTACAATAGATGAAGTAATAAGCACTGCAACACACTTTATCTTAAAGAAGTATAAAGATCATGGAACGATATTTGGAAATATCTCAAAAGATGAGAGAGAGGCATTTACACTATGAAATCTGTACTTTCAAAAAAAGTTTTAGACATAAAACCATCAGGCATAAGAAAGTTCTTTGATTTAGTTGCAGAAAAAAAAGATGTCATATCACTTGGAGTAGGTGAACCTGATTTTGATACTCCTTGGCACATACGAGAAGAAGGAATATATGCTTTTGAAAAAGGACGGACATTTTATACATCTAATTCGGGTTTGAAAGAACTCAGGATTGAAATCTGCAATTATCTTAAGAGAAAATTTAATTTAAATTATGATGCACTTACTGAGACACTTGTTACTGTGGGCGGGTCTGAAGCGATAGATCTTGCGATGAGAGCTCTTATAGATGAAGGGGATGAAGTAATTATACCAGAGCCTTGTTATGTATCTTACAAACCTTGTGCAATACTTGCAAATGCAAAAGTTGTAACTATAAATCTAAAAGTTGATAACAATTTCAAATTGACTGCTGATGAGTTAAAAGAGGCAATCACAGATAAGACAAAGATACTTGTATTGCCATTTCCAAATAATCCAACAGGAGCGATACTTGAAGAAAAAGACTTGCAAGAGATAGCAAAAGTTTGCATTGACAATGATATTTATGTGATAACAGATGAGATATATGCAGAACTTACATATAGTGGTAAGCATCATTCTATAGCCGAAGTTTCAGGGATGAAAGATAGAACAATATATATAAATGGTTTTTCAAAAGCTTTTGCAATGACTGGATGGAGACTTGGGTATGCCTGTGCAAATAGTGAAATAATAAAGCAAATGACAAAAATCCATCAATTTGCTATAATGTGTGCCCCAACTATAAGTCAGTATGCGGCTATAGAAGCACTTAAAAATGGTGATAAAGATATAGAAGTGATGAGGACGGCTTACAATGAAAGACGTCGCTTTTTGATGAAATCATTTGATGAGATGGGGCTACCTTGTTTTGAACCATATGGAGCATTTTATGTGTTCCCTTGTATAAAAAAATATGGTATGAGCTCTGAAGAATTTGCCATGAAGTTTTTGGAAGAGGAAAATGTAGCAGTTGTGCCTGGATCAGCATTTGGAGATAGTGGAGAAGGTTTTTTACGCATATCTTATGCTTATTCTATAGAAAACTTGAAAGTAGCAGTTGAGAAACTTAGAAAGTTTGTTTCAAAATTATAAAGAATACTAGCTATAACCTATTATTTTAAATATTTGACATATAGTGTTTTAAATGATATGATGTATAAAAGTGAGGAGAGTACATGAAATATGTTAGCTTAAAACTTGATAATATGATGATGTGCATGTTGATGAGCAAACTTTTTTCGTGTGCATATTAATTAGTCTAAGAAATTATTAGTAATTAGATGCTACGAAAAAAAGTAGCATCTTTTTTATTTAGGAGGTTTTATGAAAAAGAGAATTTTAGGATTATTACTAGTTGTTGTAAGCACAATATTGGTAGTGGCTTGTGCCAAAAAGCAAGAAGAAGTAAAGACTACGGAGTCAGTTGTAGATGCTACAGAGACAATGTCATCTCAAGATGACGCACTTATTCCTGTGACAGTAGCAGCATCACCTACACCTCATGCAGAGATTTTATATCAGATAGTTGATGATATGAAAGAAAAAGGCTATGAATTGAAAGTACAGGAATTTTCAGATTATGTTTTGCCAAATCTAGCAGTTGATCAGGACGAGATAATGGCCAATTATTTCCAGCATGAACCTTATCTTGATGATTTTAACAGAGAGAGAGGCACACAGATTGTACCAATAGGAAAAGTTCACTATGAACCATTTGGGATTTATAAAGGTGTGAAAGAAACTCTTGAGCTTGAAAGTGGTGATAAGGTGGCAGTGCCCAATGATGTAACAAATGAGGCAAGAAGCTTAAATCTTCTTGAAGCTGCAGGGATCATTAAACTTAAAGAGGGAGCTGGACTTACAGCTACGAAAGAAGATATCGTTGATAACCCATACAATGTGGAGATAGTAGAGCTTGAAGCGGCACAGATACCAAGATCTATAGATTCAGTGGCTATAGCATGTATGAATGGAAACTATGCTATGGAAGCAGGATTTTCAGTAGATGATGCTATTTTCATAGAACCACAGGAAAGTCTTGCTGCAAAAACTTATGCCAATATAGTTTGTGTAAAAAGTGGCAATGAGACTAAAGAGTGGGCTTTAGCACTTGCAGAATCACTAAGAAGTCAAAAAGTAAAGGACTTTATAAGTTCAAGATTTGGCAAATCTGTAATAGCTATAGATTAGAGTGATTATAAAATATTTATAAAGGCGGATTTATATCCGCTTTTTTGTTGCTTGATAATAATTTACGATATGTTATAATAAATATAACGAGATCAGTACAAATTTAATCGCGAATCTCGTTCGCGGCCCTTTTAGAAATCTACTAAAAGGATAAAATAATTTTGTAGGAGGGGGTTATGATTAAAAACTTTGATTTAACTGGATGGACATGTTTTAGTGATAGGAGAAATTCAAAAAGTTACAAAAGCCAAGATGGAAAGTGGATGGTAAAATTTGGCACAGAGTTTGCTGAAGCAACTATGGAAAGTCTTGAAAAAGAGATGGAGGTTACTAAAAAAGCACTTGCAATAGGAGTCAAGACTCCAAAAGTCAATGATATAGTTGAATTACCTGATGGGAAACTTGGATTGATATATGAGTACATTGAAGGCAAGAAATCTATAGCAAGAGCATGTGGAGAAGATATTGACAATATTGATTATTATATGAAGAGATTTGCACATATAGCAAGGGATCTTCATAGTAAAGTATGTGACACTGATAAATTTGATTCAATTGTCGAAAGGACAAGAGAACAGATATCAAGCCGAGATATACTTAATCCTTCTCAAAAAGAAAGAGCGTATAAGCTTCTTGATGGGATGGAGAAGAAAAATAATTGTGTTCATGGAGATTTCCAGACAGGCAATTTTATAATAGCAGGTGACAATGAATTTGCTATAGATCTTGGTGGTATCGCATATGGAAATCCTGATCACGATATAGCTTGCTTCTATTATTTTTGCTACTATTTTCCATCATATGTGACAGATAGACTTTTCCACTGTGAGCCAAAGTATCTTCCTATAATGTGGGAATGCTTTATAAAGCATTATTTTGACACCAATGATGAAAAAGTAGTAAAGGAACTCACTGATAAATATGCAAAGCTTGCACTTGTATGTTTCTTCGCACAACTTAAATATGTAGATCCAGGGACAGAAATTCAAGATGCTATGGATGCATACTTTGATAAAGTGATTAAATAAAGGATTATGGCATATGTAGTGGCTATATGTGGAGCTGGTGGCAAGACGACTTTATGTAAAAGATTTGCAGAAAAGTTTACAAAAGATGGCAAGAAGACATGCATAATTACCACTACACACATGTGGTATGAAAATAAAATAAGCAACATCAATGATCTTGAGACTATAGAAACTTCATCCATCTATTATTTTGGGACAATAGATGGAGAAAAGATAGGTAGGGTATCTGATGAAGATTACAGATTGATATGTGAAAGTTTTGACTATGTAATTGTTGAAGCCGACGGAAGCCGCATGATGCCACTTAAGATTCCAAAAGTTACTTGTGATATGAGTGGTAACATTTTGGAATATCTGGAGCCAATAATTCCTGTAAATACTAATGAAATAGTGGTTGTGATGGGACTTGAATCAATAGGAAGAGAAGTTGAATCAGTTTGCCAACATTACGATTTAGCTAATTTTGATAAGAAGCGTATAGTTGATGAGCAACTAATAGATGAAATAATTGATAAGTTTTATGTAAAACCACTTAGTAAAAAATTTCCCAATGTGAAAATGACTATAAATAAAATAGATTTCACAAAGTCGGAAAATTATAAGCAGATAAAAAGAATTGCATTGGTTTTATGTGCATCAGGTTTCTCAAAACGTTTTGGGGCAGACAATAAATTACTTGCTAAAATCCCTGTACTTTCAGATTCTATAAGCTCAAGCCCTGTAGGGACGAGTGATACGAGCCCGCTCTATCGCGTTATGGCTTCCAAATTAATTGACACCAAGAATCTACTTATGGAAAAATTTGAAAGAGAAGTCTTATACAATGGATTGTCAGTTGACCTTGCAATAGTTTCTAAATTTGATGAGATACTTGAAGATAAAGACATAAATAAGAGTTTTACTACATTAAGAAATGACTATGCAGAAGAAGGTCTATCAAGTAGTATAAAAATAGCCACATCATATTATAAAGATTATGATGCTATTATGTTTCTAAATTCTGATATGCCACTATTGCCTGCTCATGAAATCACACTTTTTTTGTATAATAGTATATGCAGTGATAGTGGGATTTCATCAATGTATGATAATGCACCTAAAAATCCAGCATATTTTGAAGCAAAATATTTTGATGAAATACTTAAGATAGAGGGTGATGTAGGACCAAAGTATTTACTTGATAAGTATAAAAAAGCATCATACAAGTATCATATAAAAAGTAAATATTTATATGATATTGACACTAAAAGTGACCTTGAAAATATGACATCATAAGACATATCTATGTTGTTAGAAGGAGTGTATGGAATTAAATAAAAAATTGATATTAGTTCGTGGGGCAGGTGATCTTGCATCAGGTATTATATGGTCGCTTGCATATGCAGGACTTCGCGTTGTGAGCGTGGAGATTGAAAAGCCTTCTTGTATAAGGACTGAAGTTTCTTATTCAGATGCAATATATGATGGAGAAAAGACTCTCAATGGTTTGACATGCGTGCATGTGAAAGATGTAAATGATATAGAAGCAGTTCACGAATCAGGAAAGATTGCTCTTATGATAGATCCTAAAGCGGAAGTGCTTAAGACTATAAAATTTGATGTGGTGGTGGATGCAATTCTCGCTAAAAGAAATACTGGTACCACTAAAGATATGGCTGATATAGTGATAGGCGTAGGACCAGGCTTTACAGCAGGGGTTGATTGCCATTATGCTGTAGAGACTATGCGCGGACATATGCTTGGAACTGTCTATGAGAAAGGCTCACCTATACCAGATACTGGTACTCCAGGTCTTATAGCATCACATAGTAGTGATAGAGTTATGCACTCACCTTGTGAAGGGATATTTCATAATGTTCATAAGATAGGTGATATAGTTATGAAAGGGGAAGTCCTTTCTGATATTGAAGAGTGTATTGATGGAAAGCCAACAGGAAAGAGTTTTAAGCTTTATGCCAGTATTGATGGACTTCTTCGTGGGATACTTCGTGATGGATTTTATGCTAGAAATAATCTTAAATGTGCTGATATAGATCCAAGAATTTCAGAACATGATAATGCGTTTACTATATCTGATAAATCAAGAGCTATAGGAAATGCAACTTTATCAGCAGTTCTTCATGGATTAAGCGCCATAGAAGAAAGGGAAAATAAGTTTTTTAAGCTTGAGTTTTTGATGTGATAATTATTTGTAATATAGGGTAGAGGGATAGGTATGTTTGACAATATTATCAGTAAAGCTTTTGAATGTATTGAAGCAAATGAAGATTTGGAACTAGTAAAAATAGTAAAGTCATCTGCTACAGGCACACCTCGAAAAGAGGGGGCTTTTATGTTTGTTGATACTAATGGTGAAAGCTTTGGTACAGTTGGCGGTGGTAATATAGAATACCAAGCTACATTATATGCTAAAAGTCTTTTGATGGAAAAAAAAGATGGAGAGAAAGTATATAACTTAAGTCAGAAAGAAGCTGAAAATATAGGCATGGTCTGTGGCGGAGAGAGTCATATGCAATTTATCTATCTAACCAATGACGAAAGGTCAAGAGAGATACTTGATACATTAAAGGAAGCAAATAAAAGTAAAAATATAGTATATATATTTGGAGCTGGACATGTGAGTATGGAGCTTGCAAAAGTCCTTCACTATGTGGGGTTTGAGACAGTTATATGGGATGATAGGATAGATTTTGCAAATACTACGAGATTTCCAGATTCTAAAAAGGTTATCTGTAAATCTTATGATAATGTAAAAAGCGAGATCAATATAACAAATAATGATTTTGTGGTAATTATGACTCGAGGGCATGTATATGATTATATAGTAGAGAAACAGGTGCTCGATACTGATGCATATTATATAGGAGTTATAGGAAGTACTAATAAAAATAAGGTGCTACGAGAAAAGCTACAGATTGATGGGTATAGTGAAGAAAGAATAAATGGTGTCTGTGCACCAATAGGGATACCTATAGCAGCAGACACGCCAGAAGAGATAGCTATATCTATAGCAAGTGAAATTATACTTTTTAGGTCACGAATGGAAAACCGAAGAAAAGTAAGTGATGATAATGAGATAGTAAAATTATATAAAAAAAGGGGCATAAAATTATAATTTATAGCGCGTGAAAAAAGAAAACATAAAAACTAAAAAAACTAATCCTTATAAAAAAATAAAAGCAAGAGTAAGAATTACATTTACTGGCAATGATAAGTTTTTTGGAAAAGGAGTTGCAGAATTGCTTCATCTTATTGATGAATACGGGACCATTCAAAAAGCGTGTTCGCTGATGGATATGTCATATACAAAAGCATGGAGAATCATAAAAAGGTTAGAGAAAGAGCTTGGATTTACAATTATAGATGCAGTTTCTGGTGGAGTAAGTGGAGGAAAATCATTGCTTACTGATAAAGCAAAAGACCTTATAAAGCGCTATGATAAACTGGAAAAGAATGTATCAACATATGCTACAAAAGCATATAAAAAATATTTTTTATAAAGAGAATTAAAAGAAATGTTGAAGAAAGAAAAAAAGCTAATAATTACATTTTATACATCTGATATGGCATTTGCAACTGAAAAAGCATGTATGAAAGAAAATATAGACGGAGAGCTTATATCTGCTCCACGAAAACTATCGGCTGACTGCGGTATATCATATACGACGCATGTAGACAATAAGGATAGAATCAAAGCGATGCTTGAGAAATACGATATAGAATATGATAAGATAGTAGAACTGGAATAGGGTGTATTATAACTGGGTTTTCTATAGATTTAGTAATTCGGTATTAGCAAGTTAAAAGCTTGCTATTTTTGTGTAAAATTTGCAGTTTTCCTGACCCCCTATGAAATCGCAAAAAACCCTCTATCTTTTTAAAATGCTTGGAGGTTGGTACCAGGGCGCTCGCGTTCGACGGATTACGCTATCAAACTAATTATATAGACATGGGCTTATACCTTACTCCGAAAACACGTCGCAGAACCCACGTTTTCTATGCAAGCGCTGGCTCGTTTTCGCTAAGTATCGGCGTAAACTCGCTTCGCTCAGACAGTACGTCGAATACTAAGCTCAAACTTCGCCATCATTGCAGAAAACGGGAG
>AUXO013559474.1_pt1 | contig 11970 bp, 10 predicted proteins | sample 768731 | NCBI WGS metagenome assembly AUXO01 (sample SAMN02715735, study PRJNA202380) | gut metagenome | biome: sheep rumen | host: Ovis aries | place: New Zealand: Palmerston North | reverse complement strand
GAAATAAATCTTACATCAATGATTGATGTTATGTGTATTTTGATGTCTGTGTTTATGGTAACTGCACCTATGCTTACAACTGGAATGAGTGTTGATTTACCAAAAGGGGGTAAATCAGCGATAGAAGGTGCTGAAAAGGCTGTTGATGTGACAATAGATAAACTTGGAAATATCTATATTGGAAAAGAAAAAATTGCTCCATCAAAACTTAAATCGAAATTAAGTTATATGTTAAAACAAAATCCGAAACTTTCTATTGTAATAAGTGGCGATTCAAAAACTCAATATGGAAAGATTATTGAGGTAATGAGTAGTTTAAAAGAAGCAGGATTTAAAAAAGTTGGACTTAAAACCGAACCTATAACAAAGAAATAAAAATGAAACAAATAAAAGAAAATTTTTACGAACTTTTGGGCATAGGTCTTATTCCTCCATTTCTAAAAGACGGATTGGTGATTTCTTTTATATTGCATATTTTCTTTCTTGTTTTGATTATGGTAAGCCCTTATATCAGGATTCATTCTTTTATTCCAAAAGTAAAATATGATGAACCTATAATTGTGGATTTAGATAATCTTGTTATCGGAAAGGAAACTATTCTTCCCCCTGCACCACCTACAAAACAAAAGGATGAAACAAAAAAAGAATATTTTAAACCAGAAGTAAAGAAAGAAGAACTTCCTCCACCTCCTGCACCAAAGGAAAAAGTTGAAAATAAAAAAGATTCGACTGGTGATTTTATAGAAGAAACAAAAAAGGAAGATAAAAAAGAAATGCCTAAACCAAAAGATATTACAAAAGAGCGTATGGGTGGGCTTGATGATCTTCTTGCATCGGTTGATGGATTAAAACGAAATGAAAAAAATGTAAAAGAAAAAAATGAAAAAAAGTTAGAAGAAAAAACTACCGAAGTAAAAAAAGGTGTTGAAGCCGTAGATTTTGGTTCAAAAAATTATCAACAAAATTCAGCTCAGGATTTTCTAAAAAAACAAATGGCTGTTTCATACATTGATGCAATCAGAATAAAACTTCGTTCTTGTTGGAATTTGGATCCTGGGGCAAAAGATATAAAAAATATGAAAATAGTAATAAGAACTTCTATCTCACCTGATGGAAATATAAACTCTATTGAAATTTTGAATAAAGAGGAATATTTATCTTCACCTTGGTTCAAGGCTGTTGCAGAAAGTGCCAAACGTGCACTTATTATTTGTAGCCCATACAGTTTGCCACTTGAATTTTACCAAGATTGGAAAGATATTGTATTTACTTTTTATCCTGATAAAAAATCTGTGCAATAAAAGGAGGTATTGTGAAAAAAATAATATTAAAAAGACATCCTGAAAAAAAGACTTTATCTGAAATATTAAGCCTTATATTTCATAGTATATTCAAAGAAAGAACTTTGATTGCAAATAAAAATGGAAAATTTATTTATTATCATTTTTCTGCTAAACTTCAATCAATTATATTTGTTTTGTTTGTAATCGCTATTTATTGGATGATATTTACAACAAAAATATATTTATTAAATGTTGATACTCTAAAGATAAAGGAATCTCAAATCCTTGATGCAAGAAACAAGTTTAATCGTGTTGTTGCCGATGTTAATGCATATAAAGACACCATTTCTGAAATAAATAAAAAACTCGAAATTTCTAATAATAATATAGTAAATCTTTTGGAAAAAGATGAAAAATTAACAAAACTTGAAAAAGATACTCTTGTAAAAAATAGGCTTCTTTTATCAACTGAACTTAATTATGTAAATAATAAATTAACAAGTTTTGCAAAAGATGTTACATGGGCGAATGTCGATACAAAAGAACCTTATTATCGCACAACAAAAAATGAATTAGAAAGGAATGTTGTCTTAAATGAAAATGTTTATTTGAAAAAACAAAATAATATGCTTGAAAAAACTTTGTCTGATATGAAACAACTTCAAGATAATCTTATAAACAAAGTTCAACTTCTTGCTGATAATAGTATAAGTGATATTGAAAATATTTTATCAAAAGTTGATATTGTCCTTTCACAAGTAAGATTGAAAAATCGTAATTCTTTGATAAAGAAAGTTCAAGAAGAGAAAGGTGAAGGTCTTGGCGGTAGATATATTCCATTGAAAAACATAAATCTTATGGATGAGGATTTAGATTTGAAATTCAAAGACATAAATTTAAAAGTAAACCTTTGGGAAGGATTATCTAAGGCAAAAACAATGCTCCCTCTTGGTGCACCAGTTAAAAAAGTAAGGATAACTTCACCATTTGGTATTCGCTCTGACCCATTTTTTAAAACCCCAGCAATGCACACAGGTATTGATTTTGGTGGAAAAGAGGGAACTCCACTTTATTCTACTGCTGCTGGAAAGGTTATTCAAGCTGGTCCTCGTGGGGATTATGGTTTGGCAGTCGAAGTCGATCACGGACTTGGATTTACAACTCTTTACGGACATTTAAGTAAGATAACTGTTGAAAAAGGCGATATTATAGAAGAAGGAACAAAAGTTGGTTTGGCTGGTTCTACCGGACGAAGCACAGGTCCTCATCTACACTATGAACTTCGCCATAATTCACACCTTTTAAACCCATATGCATTTATAAAAGTTGAAAATAAATAGGAGGAAAATATGTTTGGTCTTACAAAAAAAATAACCCCATCAAGTTTAATAAGTTGTTCTATGACTGTTAAGGGACAAATTGAATCTGATTCCGAAATTTACATTGATGGTGTAGTTGAAGGAGATATTAACTGTAAAACATTGATTGTTGGTATCAATGGAAATATAAAAAGCCCACTTATCCAAGCTGAAAAAATTGTTGTCCATGGTGTAATTGATGGAAATATCAATGCAATTTCAGTTTATCTTGGACCAACAGCAAGAATAAATGGAAATATTACACACAAAGATATTTCCATTGAAAATGGTGCTTTTGTAAGTGGAGAAATAAAACAAAAAAGATAGGAGCTACTAATGAAAAATATAGTTATTGGTTCAGATCATGCCGGTGTTGAATTAAAATCTTTTTTAAAGGATTTTTTGCAATCTGCAGGTTATTCTGTATCTGATGTTGGCACTTTTTCAAAAGAAAGTTGTGATTATCCAGATGTTGCCCAAACTCTTGCAAATAATATAAAAGAAAATCCTAACAATCTAGGTATTCTTATTTGTGGAACTGGTATTGGTATGAGTATTGCTGTTAATAGATTTAATTTTATTCGTGGTGCTGTTCTTTATAATAATGAAGTTGCAAAATTAGCTCGTGAACATAATGATGCTAATGTAGCAATATTAGGAGCAAGAATGTTCAGTAAAAATGAAAATCTTGAATTTTTAAAAACATTCCTATCTTCTGATTTTTCAAACGAAGAGCGTCATAAAAAAAGAATTACAAAATTATCATAAAATGACTTATATTTGTTTTATATAGATATTTTCTATAAAACTTAAAAAAGTCTTGTGTTTTTGGAATAAAATCGTTATAATACACCCAATTAAAATGAGGAAATATAAAGTTAATATTTTCGATCATTTAAATAACAAAAGGAGAATATAAAATGTCAAAATTAATACTAGTTCGCCATGGCGAAAGTGTTTGGAATAAAGAAAATCTTTTCACAGGTTGGACTGATGTTTCACTTTCTGAAAATGGAATTGAAGAAGCTAAAAAAGCTGGTTCGTTACTAAAGGGTGAAAAAATTGATGTTTGCTATACATCAATTCTTACTCGCACACTTGAAACAGCAAAAAATATATTAGAATCTGCTGAACTTACAAATGTTCCACAAATTCATGATTGGCACCTTAACGAACGCCATTATGGTGCATTGCAAGGTTTGAACAAAGCTGAAACTGCTGAAAAATATGGCGCTGACCAAGTTAAAATTTGGCGTCGTTCTTATGATGTAAAACCTCCATTGTTGGAAAAAGATGATAAACGCAATCCTGCATTTGATGAAAAATATAAGGATTTGAAACCAGAAGAACTTCCATTAGCAGAGAGTCTTCTTGATACTGTTAATCGTGTTGTTCCTTATTATACAAAGGAAATTTTGCCACGTCTTCAAAAAGGTGAAAATGTTTTGGTCGTTGCACATGGTAATTCACTTCGTGCTTTGGAAATGTATATTTCAAAATATACACCAGAAGAAATTGTTGAATTAAATATTCCTACTGCATCTCCATTCGTATATGAATTTGATGATGCAATGAATGTTACAAATTCATACTATCTTAAATAAGATAAAGCAATAAATATTAAAAATCCCCTTAGTTTTTTAAGGGGATTTTTAATCTATTTATTTTAATGGTGTTTAAACATTTCTTCACGAAGTCTTATCATATTCATTTTGCGTTCATTCTTTTCAATACTCATATCATTTATAATTTTTGTATAAAGATTCATATCATCGAACGCAACTTTTCCATTTTTCTCATTCATAAGAGAAAGTTTTGCTTCGGTTTCTCGTTCCAAAATTTCACCCTTTGAAAATTCGCCCTCATAAAATGATTTTCTAAACTCTGCCAAAAATCCTTCATAAAATTCCTCAGGAATATAAGATCTTGCCACAACTGTATTTACAAAGTTAATACATTCTTCAATATTAAAATTGTATTTACGCATAAGAATATATTTATGAGCATTTCTGAAATAGTATTCAGCAGACTGTGTCTTATCATCACTTTCAATAAATCCCAATGTCAAACGAACTTTTAAAATATCAATAAGCTCAGAATAAAATTTTTTCATACTCATACTATATATAGAATATTCATTACCAGAAGGACTTATCAAACTTCTTTGTTTATCAAAATAACCTGTTTTTTTATCATATTTATAGAAAAAGTCAGAACCGCTAACCAAAGATATTTTCTTTGCCAACTTTTGCCCAATTTTTTTATATGACATAGTCGCCACTAACTTTGACCTGTCAATACCATCTCCTTTTTTAAAGAACAAAGGAGATTCGCCATTAGAGGTTTTATTTCTTGCAAATAACAGTTCTCTTTTATCAGTATCCTGACAAATATTAATTTGTTTTTTTGATACTTCTATTTTAGGAATGTAATATGTGTCACCCATTTTTTACCTCATAAATTTTTCACAACCGCAAATTCTCATCGAAAAACTAAGTTTATCACCTAATTTATTCAATGTTTCATTGATATATTCCCTATCATTTTTATAAGGAACTATCTGAATAGAATTTGGATGTTCGTTATTATATTTTTCAATTACATCATCTAAATACATCGCACGCTTTATTAACTTTATACCTTCCTTAAAATCAGCTTCCGTTACATCATCTTGTTCATGAGAGGTAAATTCAGACCTCTCAAGTTCCAACAAAACATGTGTTTTATTGTAAATTTTATCAAAACAGTTAAGTGTAGTAATAACTTCACAAATCATATAATCTTTGTTTTCACTAAAAGGAATTGGAATACAAACATAGAATTTCAAATCCATATAATTACTGTTTCTTTCCTTTAATTTATCTTTTAAAAAAGGATATTTTGTTTTTATTTCATTATCAATTCCCAAAGAAAAGCTGTTTGAAACACCTACATTTGCAATAGGGAGATTTTCATTATTTTTCAAAAAATCTCTAAAAGATGTGAATGTAGCCATAGCTTCAGAATTAATTTCTTCTTCTGAAAATTTGAAACTTTTAGAAAATTCTTCAACTTCTTTTGATCTTCTTTCTTTTATTTTTGCTCTAAGTTCTTTATCAGTTCCTTCACAAGCATTTAATGCAGTTTCATATTTTTCATAGATATTAACGATACCAATATTTTTATCAGCCTGAATCAAATTTGTTTTAGTTCTACTTTCTATCTTTGATAAAACTTTTTTATTCAAAGTATCTGCATTAAAATCTTCATTTGTAAAAGAATAATTTTTTGTAAAATTCACAAAATCTAATAAATCTTCTATCGTATCAAAAGAAAAAGTTGCTCTTAAAAAATCCAAAACATTTGATGAAGTTTTTATATCATCATCTTTTATTTTTTCATAAACTCTTTCTGCTGCTTTTAAAGGGCCCATCTTAAGTTTACAATTACCACCGACCTGTTCTTTAAATCTTTTTTCAAGCAAGTTAAGGATATAATCAAAAACCACACCTGCATACTTTGTATTATTATACAAATTTTCAACCACAATTTTATTTGGTTGCATAGGCTTTTTTATATCATTATATTTTATTGCACTTATATCCATATTTTTTCCTTAATTCACCTTTAATATAATATATTATTTTATTTTTGTCAAGTATTTTGTCAATACTTTTACTACGCTTTCATATTTTTAATTTGTCCTGTATATTCAAATAGTTGTAATAAATATTTAAGATTTTGCCACCTTTCTGTATTATTTTTCATATCAATAGAAATAATATTTTTAACATCTTGTGATGCAGCCAAAAATAAATCATAATCATCTTCCAAACTTGCAATTTTAAAATCGACAAGCCCACTTTGTCTGACCCCAAGAATATCCCCTGCACCACGAAGTTTTAAATCTTTTTCTGCAATTTTAAACCCATCAGTAGTTTCCTTCATAACGGCAAGCCTTTCTTTTGCAACAGAAGTCATTTTCGAAGAATGTAGTAAAATACAGATAGATTTATCGGCTCCACGACCAATACGCCCCCTTAATTGATGAAGTGAAGAAAGTCCAAATCTTTCACTATGTTCTATTATCATTAAAGTAGCCTCCGGAACATTCACACCAACTTCTATAACCGTAGTAGCAACCAAAATTTTAATTTTTCCATTTGGATTTGCAAATTCTTGCATAATTTCATCTTTTTCATCAGATTTCATTTTCCCATGAATAAGTGCAATACTATCTCCAAACACGGTTTTCAAAGATTCATATCTTGAAATAGCATCCGATAAATCAATTTTTTCACTTTCTTCAACCAATGGGCAAACCCAATAAAGTTTTTTAAGAATCCCTAAATTTATTTGCCCCTCAATAGAATGAATCAATTCATCAATTTTATTCATATTCATAACTTTTGTTTCAACTTCTTTTCTATTTGGAGGCATTTCATCAATAATTGATAAATCCATATCACCAAACGAAGTCATAGCCAAAGTTCTTGGAATAGGAGTCGCAGTCATAGTTAAAATATTACATTTATTTTCAGAATTTTTATTTGTTAAACTTAATCGTTGATGAACTCCAAACTTATGTTGTTCATCAATAACCGATAACAAAAGATTTTTAAATTTTACTTTTTCTTGAAAAATTGCATGTGTTCCAATAACAATATTTGCCAATCCATTTTCAAGTAATGAAAGTTTTTCTGTTTTTATTTTACCTTTATCTTTTCCTGTTAAAAGAATTATACGAACTTTATCCGACAAACCTGATTTATCTAAAAGTTTTGTAAATGTTTCAAAATGTTGTTGGGCAAGTATTTCTGTAGGGACCATAAACGCCCCTTGCCCACCACTTTCCACTGTTGCAAGAAGTGCAATCATCGCAATAATAGTTTTACCACTACCAACATCTCCCTGAAGAAGTCTAAGCATTCTATTTTCCGATTTTAAATCAGTCATAACTTCGGATAAAACTCTTTTTTGTGCCCCAGTTAGTTCATAACCAAATGATTTAACAAATGGCTCAATAAATTCCCCAGAAGGGATAATTTTTGCACCTGATTCTGTTTTAAATTTATTTCTGGAAATAGCCAATACTAATTGATTCGCAAGAATTTCATCATATGCAATTCTTCGTTTTGCCTCTTTAACCATATCCATATTTTTAATAGGTCTATGAATAATTTTCAATGAATCTGTAAATGAAATATTGGCATCATTTTGCCACTCTGGAACCCTTGGTAAATTATTAAGAACTACATCTACAACATTTCTAATCATCTTATTTGTAATTGCATAGGTAAGTGGATAAACAGGTTCCAAACCTGCAATTTTTTCAAATTGATTGACTGGAACTATATAATCAGGATGATTCATACACCTTCCACCATCGAAATCTTCTATTTTTCCACTAATGCAAAGTTTTGCACCAACAGGCATAGATTTTAGCAAATAATTACCTGCATTAAAAAAATTCAAAGTTATGAAACCACTATCATCACTACAAAGAACTTTATACGGGATTTTTCGCCCTCTAATATATGGTGCAGGAATATGTTTCAAAACATAAACCTTTAATGTTACAACTCTACCTATTTCCGCATCCATTATTTGCGAAGTATATGATCTATCTATTACATCAACAGGAAAATGAAAAAGAATATCTTTAAATCTTGTATTAGGTAAAAGTCGCCTTAATCCTTGAAAAAATTTATCGCCAACTCCTTTTACTTGTATAAGAGATTGAAAAAAATATTCCAAACTTTCAACCATAATAAATCCTTATTGTTAACATATATTAAAATACCAAATTTTAAGTATATTGTCAACAAAGCAACCTACATAAAATTATAAGGATCTATATCAACTTTCAATTTAACACTTGATGGTATTATTACCATAGAAAGCCATTTTTTAAGTATATCTTGTATATGAATCTTTCTATCAACAACAATTAAAAATCTTTTTCTGTAATTATTTTTAAGATATGAAAGTGGGGAGTCAATAGGTCCATAGGTCTGAATACCATCAATTCCAACCGGCATTTTCTGTTTTAAAACATAACAAAAATTTTCCAATGCTTGCTTGTTTTTTGATGATAAAATAAATGCAGCCAATTTCGTAAACGGAGGCATTAACGCATCTTTTCTATCCTTTAATTCTTGTTTTACAAAGGAATCTCTATCATTATTTTTAATCGCCTGCATAACAGAATTATCAGGATTATATGTTTGTATTACAACCTTTCCTTTTTTTACATCACGCCCTGCTCGTCCAGAAACTTGCGTTAAAAGTTGAAAAGTATTTTCATTAGCACGCAAATCCGATGATGAAAAACTCATATCTCCATCAACCACGCCAACCAAAGTAAGGTTTGGGAAATGGTGCCCCTTAACCAAAATTTGTGTTCCAATAATTATATCAACTTCACTTGCTGAAATTTTTCTTATTATTTCATTAAGCCTTGTCTGTGAAGTAATTATATCTGATGAAATAGTTTCAATTTTTGCATTTGGAAAACGGTTTTTTACTTCTTCCTCGATTCTTTCTATACCAGGTCCAACCAAAACCCAAGTATTCTCTTTACCACATTTTTCACAAACTTTAGGAAGTCGTCTTGAATATCCACAATGATGACAACAACATTTTGTATCATCTTTACTATGTGCAGTTAAATATACATTACAATGCGGACATTGAAGCCTATTGCCACATTCACTACAAAGAACAAGTGGAGCATACCCTCTACGATTTATGTAAAGCATAACTTGTTCTTTATTTAATAATTTTTCTTCTATTTGTTTAACTAAAACCGAAGAAAGCCAAGATTTTCCCCATGATTCTTTTACAGGTTGATTCTGTCGCATATCAATCAAATCAACCTCTGGCATAACCGCAACACCAAATCGAGAAGTAAGTTTTACAATCCCATATTTTCCAATATTTACATTGTTTATCGTTTCAATAGAAGGTGTTGCAGATGCAAGGATTATCGGAATTTTATCAACAGAAGCCTTTAAAACGGCCATATCTCGACCTTGATAAATAACGCCATCTTCCTGTTTATATGAGCCGTCATGCTCTTCATCTAAAACTATCAAAGAAAGATTTTTATACGGCAAAAAAAGTGAAGATCTTGTTCCAACAATAACTTTTGCATCCCCATTCATCACCGCTTTCCAATTATCCCGTCGTTGAGCCTTTGTCACGCTACTATGCCAAAGAACAGGAAGTATTCCAAACCTTTCTTGAAACTTTGATAAAAATTGCCCAGTCAAAGATATTTCAGGAAGCATAATCAAAACCTGACTTTCCGGCTTTTTTAACGCTTCATTTATTACATTAAAATAAACCTCTGTCTTACCACTTCCTGTAATTCCATCAAGAAGAGTAACTGAAAACCCCTTATCTAATTTAGAAGAAAGAATTTCTGTTGCATTTTTCTGTTCATCAGATAATTTCGGAGAAACATAGGTTGGATTGTATTCAATTTTTTTCTTTCTTGGAATCACGGTATCAAACAGTTCATCAAACCCCATAACCATTTTTAAAATATTGCCAACATTAGTTAAATTATAATCAGCAACTTTTTTTATAAATTCAATCTGTGAAACAGAAAGTTTATAATTTTTAACTTTTGAAAAAATACTTTTAACTTTTGAAATATCATAAGATAAAGGTTCATCATTTTTTTTCAAAACAACACCAATTTCATACTTATTTCTTAGTGGAACTTTAACAAAATCACCTACTGAAACTTCTATATTTTCTGGAACAATATAATCATAACCATCACTTGCTATTGGAAGTAATACTTTAACTATATCACCAAAAGAAAATATAGTATTTTCCATTAGTTATCCTTTCGCTTTAAAAGTGAAGCATCACCATAGGAATAAAAACGATAATCATTTTCTTTTGCAAATTCATACGCTTTTTTCATTTCATCCATTCCTGCAAAAGCACACACCAACATAAACAAAGTTGATTTTGGTAAATGGAAATTTGTCATCAAATAATCAATAGATTTAAAAGTGTATGGTGGGGTAATAAAAATATCTGTTTCTTTTGCAAATGGATGTATCCAACCATCACTATCCACAGCCGATTCTAATGACCTTAAAACAGTAGTTCCAACACCAATAATTTTCTTTCCTGCTTTTTTTGCATTATTTATTTTATTTGCCACCTCTTCGGTTATAACAACATATTCTGAATGCATTTTATGATCTTTTGTATCTTCTACTTTCACAGGTTGAAATGTTCCTGCTCCAACATGTAAAGTAAGTTCTACCATTTCAATCCCTTTATCTTTTAATTTTTGTAAAAGTTCATCTGTAAAATGAAGTCCAGCCGTAGGTGCAGCAACTGCCCCTTCAATCTTTGCATACACGGTTTGATAGTTTTCAAAGTCTTCCTTTGTCACTTCTCTTTTTAAATACGGAGGAAGTGGTAAAGTTCCAATTTTTGCCAATACATCAAAAAATTCATGCCCTGATTTGTTAAAACAAAGTTCCACACCACTTTCACCTTGTTTTGATTTTACTGTTCCAATCAAAAGTCCATCGCCAAATGAAATTTCATCTCCTTCGTGAAGTTTTTTTGAATTTCTAATAAAAGCCAACCATGTATCAAGAGCAATATTTTTGTGTAATGTGGCTTCAAAATGCCTATCCTTACAAACACCAAAAATTCTTGCAGGGATAACTTTTGTATTATTAAAAACAATCAAACTATCCTTAGGCAAAATATCAACCAAATCTTTTACTTTTTTATTTTCCAAAGAAGGAACAAGTAATAATTTAGCTTCATCACGCTTTTTCACAGGTTCTTTTGCTATAAATTTTTCAGGTAAATCAAAATCAAATAAATCGACACGCATAATAAAAAACTCCTTTTGGCACAAGAGTATTTTATTTTCCTAAAAGTGTCAAGATAAACCCTATTTAAAAAATTTCTTGTTTTTATTTTATTATTAGGTTAACATCAAATTTGGATACGGTGAAAACTGTATCAAGTATCCAAATGGATGCGGGACTGTCAAGAGTCTTACATAACAAAAGTAAATGGTGCATATAACGGCACTATTTTCCCTGCCTCGTGCGGGGAGGTTTTGATATATGTCCAAAGAGAAATCTTAAAAATCAAAACAATCTCGTTATGTGATTCTTGAACTCCCCGCTACTTGGGTGCAAGTGGTTGACGGTGAGGACGGGAATAAAAAAATCCAAACAAACTTTCAACAACAAAATTTTTTGCAACAATTTCGCGTATGCGTTTTGGGGCAAACCAAGGGATGTTTTTAATTGGTTTAACATTCCACTTTGTGAGTAAGCTTCCATAGTGACTTACTC
>AUXO013266189.1_pt1 | contig 11970 bp, 9 predicted proteins | sample 768731 | NCBI WGS metagenome assembly AUXO01 (sample SAMN02715735, study PRJNA202380) | gut metagenome | biome: sheep rumen | host: Ovis aries | place: New Zealand: Palmerston North | reverse complement strand
GCTGCTCCTAAACCTGCCGCAGCTCCTGCTGCTCCAACCGCATCCAAACCAGCTGCAAAACCTGCCGGTAAAGCTGATGCCGGTAAATCAGGTCCAGAGGTTGATACTACTGTTCGTGTTGAAACCCAGGTTTTAGATGACATCATGAATCTGGTTGGTGAGCTTGTGCTGGTACGTAATCGTCTGGTTAATATGGCATCAAGACGTTCTGATCAGGATATGTCAAAGGCAATCTCCAATCTTGATGTTGTAACTCTTGAACTTCAGAATTCTGTTATGAAAACCCGAATGCAGCCTGTTAAGAAAGTATTCGGTAGGTTCCCTCGTGTTGTTCGTGACCTTGCTCGTAAGCTTGGTAAAAAGATTGAGCTGAGAATGGAGGGTGAGGATACAGAATTGGATAAGAACCTGGTTGATGCTCTTGCAGACCCAATGGTTCATATGGTTCGTAACTGCTGTGACCACGGTATTGAAGATCCAAAGGATCGTGTTGCTGTTGGTAAACCTGAGACAGGTGTGGTTTTACTTAGAGCTTCTCAGCAGGGTGACCACATTCTTCTGCAGATTCAGGATGACGGTCAGGGTATGGATCCTGATATTTTAAGATCTGTGGCTGTAAAGAAAGGCCTGATGGATGAAAGCGCAGCAGACAGACTGTCTGATGCTGAGGCTCTGAATCTGATTTTCGCTCCTGGTTTCTCAACCAATACCGAAATTACTGATATTTCTGGTCGTGGTGTAGGTATGGACGTGGTTAAGACCAACATTTCCAAACTTAACGGTACAGTTAATGTTATTTCCACCTACGGAAAGGGAACCATCATCGAAATTAAGGTTCCTCTGACACTGGCAATTCTGCCAACCTTAATGATTTCTGTTTCTAACAGAACCTTTGCTCTGCCATTGACCTCAGTTTCAGAGATTTTCTATCTGGATCTGGATTCAATGAGAAATGTTGATGGTCTGAATACCATCGTAATACGTGATAAGGCTATTCCTTTGTTCTTCTTAAAACAGTGGTTCGAGAAGGTTTCTATTAAGGAATATCTTGAGAACAAGGCTCATATTGTGCTTGTGCAGGTTTCTGCTGCTCAGCTGGTAGGTTTCGTGGTAGATGAGCTTTTAGGACAGGAAGAAGTTGTGATTAAACCTCTAGATGAGATCCTGCGTCATACTCCTGGTATGGCAGGTGCAACCATTACCTCAGACGGTGGTATCGCTCTGATTCTAGACATTCCGGGCTTGATGAGAGCATATGCTCATAAGGATGCCGAGCGTGTTCCTCTGCCAACAGACAAACACCTAGCAGTTGAAAAGAATGCTGAAGATACTGATAGTACCCCTGAAGTAGCTCCAGAAAATACTAATGATAATAACGAAGAATAAGGATTACCTATGGCTACCAAAGTTTTGATTGTTGATGACTCAAGCTTTTTCCGCAAGCGCTTAAGAGAGATTGTTGAATCAGATCCTACTATGGAGGTTGTAGGTGAGGCTAAAGATGGTAAGGAAGGAGTAGAACTTACCACCAAACTTCGTCCTGATGTAATTACTATGGACGTTGAAATGCCAGTTATGGACGGTATTACTGCCGTTGCTGAGATCATGAAGAAGAATCCAACTCCTATTCTTATGTTCTCATCTTTGACACATGAAGGTGCTACAGCAACATTTAAGGCTCTTGAGGCAGGCGCTGTAGATTTTATGCCTAAAAACTTTGATGACATTGCACATAGAAGAGAAGATGCCATCAAGAACCTAATTGGATCTATCAAAGCTGTTTCTCGTAGCCGTGTAAGGGGCTTTAGACCATCTGCTCCTTCTCCAACTATTGCTACGAAGACAGTTCCTTCTTCTGCAACTGTGGCAAAACCTGCTACTGCCACTGCTCGTGCTCCTATCGGAGCTGCAGCAGGAGCACCTGCACCAACAGCTGGTTCAGCAAAGGAAGCTTATAACCAGATTAACGCAATGTTGGCTGCAAATCCTGGCACTCCTGCAAGTGCTTTGAAGTTTACATTTGGTAACCATAAGTCAGAGACAACTACATTTAAGAAGTCAGGTAAGCAACATTCAATTGTTGCAATTGGAAGTTCTACCGGAGGACCAATTGCTCTTCAGGATATTATTCCGAAGTTGCCTAAGCTGAATGTTCCTGTTGTGATTGTTCAGCATATGCCTGCTTCTTTTACTACTACTTTCGCTGCAAGACTTGATGCTATCTCAAATCTGCATGTTGTCGAAGCAAAGGATGGAGATATTCTTGAAGCTGGTACCTGCTATATAGCTCCTGGCGGGACTCAGATGATTTTTGAGAAAGTCGGCGTCAAGGTAAGATGTCGTGTTATCGCTGATACTGGAAGAACTACCTATAATCCTTGTGTGGATGTTTCATTTGCGTCTCTTTCAAAGATGTACGGTGGAAAGGTTCTGGCAATGATTCTGACAGGAATGGGTTCCGACGGCTGTGAAGGTTGCTCTATTCTTAAGAAACTAGGAGCTGTTATCTGGGCTCAGAATGAAGAAACCTGTGTGGTCTACGGTATGCCTCAGGCCATCGTAAATGCTGGTATTACAGATTTGGTTCTTCCTTTGGGAGAGATTGCAGGCTGTATTGTTAAAGAGCTCGGTTAATAACAAAAAAGGCAGGTCTCAATGAACTTTCTGGGTATTTTTCTTGCGTGCGGATGTATTGTATGTTCTATGATGTTAGAAGGTACATCTCCTGCAATGATGTTAGAGTTGCCTGCTTTCCTTGTTGTGGTAGGTGCTTCATTCTTCGCATGCTGGGTGCAGTTTCCTCTGCCTCAGATTATCGGTGCGTTCAAGTGTATGTTATGGACATTGGCTCCTCCACGTATCGGTTTTGAATCTCAGGTTGAACTTTTAGTTGGTTTATCAACAACTGCTCGTCAGCAGGGATTACTGGCACTGGAAAATTCCATTTCGTCCGCATCTGATGATTATACCCGTGACGGTATTCAGATGATTGTCGATGGTGTTGATAAGGATGCTCTAAAGCAAATCCTAGAGCAGGGCATTGCCGTTGAAGAAGCTAAATATGAACCTTACGCCAAGATGCTAGAATCTATGGGCGGTTATTCTCCTACCATGGGTATTATCGGTGCGGTGCTTGGTCTGATTCACGCTATGTCTCTGTTGGACCGTCCAGATGAATTAGGTCCTGCTATTGCGGTGGCATTCGTTGCAACTATTTACGGTCTGGTTCTTGCTAACATTATCTGTCTTCCTTCATCAAACCGAGTTAAAGGTATTATTGCCGAAATGTCTTTATATAAGTACATGACTCTAGAAGGTCTTGTATCAATTGCATCTGGTGAGAATACCATGATGTTAAAGCGCCGTCTTGCAGTTTACACCGGTGGTGACAAGACCGAGGGTGGAAGTTAATATTATAAGAAAATAAGGCAATAATATGAAGAAAAAGCCTCCAGAGCCCGAAAACCTTGAACGATGGATGGTGTCGTATGCTGACTTCATGACCTTGCTGTTCGCACTGTTCGTGGTTCTGTACTCCTTTGCTATGGCCAAGCAGTCTGAAGCCAAATCGATGGTAGAGAGTATTGCTCAGGCCTTCAATGAAACTGCCATTAGTTCTCCTGGTGGAGCTCTTCTTGTTCCTGGCTCACTAGCTCAGCAGCTGGCACAGGAAGTTCAGGAAGCAGTTCAGTCTATGCAATCGTCTCAGGGTGATACCGGAAAACAGATCATTGAAGACGGTGGAGTGATGATGAATTTCCAGATCACATCGACTCAGTCTAATCAGGAAAGAGATGATACAACCTCTGGTTCTGATGATGAGATGGATGGTCAGAATAATGCCGATTCTGCCAATGCTTCAGGTGAGCTAGTTATTTCTGATAATCAGACTGTATCTAAGAATGTAAATCCTAAATCCAATGCTCCTGATGGTGGCTCTCAGACAGGTGAGGGTGGATTCCAGGCAGGAGGCTCATCCGATCAATTTGAACAGGGAGGACAGTCTGAGGTTAATGCTGACAGTATTGGTGAAGGGAAAGTTGGTACTCAGTTCGACGCTGTAAGACGTTCAATATCTGAGGCAATCAGCGATACAGGTATGGAAAAATATATTGATATTGAGGAAAATCCACACTGGTTGTCCATCAATGTAAATTCAGGTCTGCTGTTTGCAGAGGGTAGTGCTTCTATTCTGGCTGCCTCAAGACCAATTATTCAGAGAATTGCAGTTGCAATCTCTAACATAAATAACTACATCAGAATCCGTGGTTATACAGATAATACATTTATACCAAATGGAATTTTCCTGAATAGCTGGGATTTATCCGCTAATCGTTCACTTTCTGTTTTAACCGAGCTGGAACGCGCGGGTATTATTCCTGAGCGTATGGCAATTGAAGCATACGGTGAGTATTCACCAATGTATTCAAATAAGACAGCTGCTGGTCGTGCTATGAATAGAAAAGTTGTTATCGCCATTTCAAGATATGCAATGGAAAGAAAGACTCCTCTTACCGCAACTGATGCTGAGCAGAGTTTGATTAACGGTACAACTGAACCTAGCATTAATGCCGGTCAGGGTGATGTTGAAGTTAAGCGTGGTGAAGGTAATACAATCGAATTGGATTTCGGTTTATAAAAAAAATAGATTAAGGAGCCTTTTGTGCTAGTTTGGTCAATTGCAAGTCAGAAAGGCGGTGTAGGTAAGACTACAACAGTCGCATCGTTAGCTGGTTGGTTACAAAAAGAGAATCTAAACGTTCTGATAATCGACACCGATCCTCATGCCTCTTTGACTAGCTATTTAGGTTTTGACTACAATAATATCGAAAAAAGTCTTTATGACCTGTATACTCAGGAAAGTTTTGACAAGGAGAGTGTACAGTCCGTCATTACTCACACTAATTTTCCAAATCTTGATATCATCGCTTCTAGTATGACTCTTGCAACCATAGACAGAAAACTGTCCGGACGTTCTGGAGTTGGTCGTATTCTTACCAATGCTCTTAAACTTATAGAGGATGACTACGATGTAGTTCTAATTGACTGTCCTCCTGTCTTAGGAGCTCTGATGGTGAATGCTCTTGTGGCCAGTACCTCAATTCTTGTTCCAACTCAGACTGAATTTCTGTCCCTAAAGGGATTAGAGGGGATGGTTCGTACGTTTAATATTATGCGTAAAGCTGATAACAATTGTATTATTAACTATACTGTTATCCCTACTATGTACGATAAACGTACCAAGGCAAGCAGAACTTCATTAGAATATCTGACCGCTCACTACAAAGATAATTTATGGCAAGGACAGATCCCGGTTGATACTTTATTCAGAGAGTCTTCTCAGAAGGGCCTTCCAATCACAATGCTTGATGAGAAATGTCGTGGTGCATTGGCTTATCGTGAATTATTATTACAACTACTATCGAAAGAGCTAGAGCTTAATCCGGATAAAATATCTCCGAATGCGGCTGCAATTGTTTCTTTGGCTTCAGGTGAAAAAAATACAAAATCTGACGTTAATAAAGATATGGATATCATTGCAGGTGATGTTGATGCCATGCTCAGTTAATTATTAAGGATCCTAGTATGTCATTTAATGATATTGATGACACCCTTGTAGCATATTTCAAGCAGATGCTTGAAGAAGAAAGTGAACAGCAATCTCCAGAGTCGGAATCTCTAGAGGAGCAGAATGCTGTTGCCCAAACAGAAGTTAGTGCTCAGAATGAGAATGATCAGGTTATAGGATCTGGAAACGAAGTTAGTGATTCACAGCCGGAGGAATTACCTCAGGAAAATGAAATTGAAAATCCTCAGGAAGATATGACTTTGTCTGCCTCAGATGGAGAATCTTCGGAAGTTTGCGTTGCAGATGAAACATCTGTAGAAGAATCTTCAGATGAAAAGGATATAGCTGCCGCGGAAGTAGAGTCTGAGATATGTGAAGATAATTCAGATCCTGCTCCTGATGCTATTGCGGAGGCTGAAACAGCTACTGAGACAGAAGAAACTGAAGATATGCCTCTTGATGCTGAAGAGTCCCCTGAAGAAGTTGCATGTGAGTCTGAAGAGAGCTCGGAAACACCTGTGGAAAATGAGGAATCCTCTTTACAGAATACAGCTGTTGAGACTGATAATTCCGCAGATGATATTGACTATGCTGCAGATGATTATGTTCCAGAGGATAATTCTTCCTCAGAAGCTCCTGTGTTACAGCCTCAACTTCAGAGCGTTGAGGAAAAATCCGAACCTCTCCCATTTGCCGAACACAAGAGTCTTGAGAGTCTTTTGGAGTCAGTTCCTAAAACTCAGCTTGAAACAGAAGTTGCAGATGAAACTGTTACAGAAACAGCTGTTGAAACTCAGACCGTTGAAGAAACTCAGACTGTAACTGAAACTGCTGTAGAAGAGCAGATTCAGGTCGAACAGGTTACCGCATCAGAATCTGTTGTAGCTGATGAGAGTGCTGTTCAGGTCGAACAGGAGTCTGATAATGAGGAGGCTCCTTATAACTGGACTAATATTGAGATGCCTGATGAATTTCAGGTGTTGTTCTTCCTGGTAAAGGGTATTCGTTTTGCTGTTCCGTTAGTTAATCTTGGAGGAATATTCCAGTGTGATAAGGTGACTCCGTTGTTCGGAAAACCTGACTGGTTCCAGGGAATCGCTGATATACGTGGCAGAAAGATGAATGTTGTGGATACTCTAAAGTGGGTTAAGAGTGATGCTCCTCAGTCGGAAAAGTATGAGTATATGATTTCTCTGGATAAGACATTATGGTCAATAGGTTGCGATGTCCTTGAAGGAAACAGAATTTTAAAAAAAGAAAATATTACCTGGAGACAGACCGCTGGTAACAGACCTTGGCTTGCAGGTATTGTTAAAAAGGAAATGTGCGCGTTACTGCATGTAAAAGCCTTGATCAAGATGTTTGAAAATGGAGTTAATCTCAAAGATCTTGATGTACAAATGAGTGCATGATCAAAGTTTTAACTACGTAACCTCTACATTTTGCTAAAGTTTATTAAAATAAAATTAAAGAGTAATTGCGCCATTATCGTGTGTGGTGTGTATAACGAGGATTAAAAGATGTCAAAAGAAGAAGCAATCGCAGAAAATCCAATCGACGTTAATGCAAAAAAAGGTGAATTGCTGCGTTGGGTTACCTTTAAGCTAGGTAATGAAATATATGGCGTCAATGTTATGCAGGTACGTGAGGTATTACGTTATACAGATATCGCTCCTGTTCCTGGTGCACCTTCTTATGTGCTGGGAATTATTAACCTGCGTGGTAACGTTGTTACTGTTATCGATACTAGGGCTCGTTTTGGTATTCCTCCTGCAGAGGTTACTGATAATACAAGAATTATGATTATTGAGTCTGATAAGCATGTTATCGGAATTTTGGTTGATTCCGTTGCAGAGGTTGCAGATCTCAATACCAATGATATTGACGATACTCCTAATGTTGGTACAGAAGAGAATGCTCAGTTCATCTCTGGTGTATGCAACCGCAAAGATGATCTGTTAATTCTGATTGATCTAACCAAGCTGTTTACTGAGACAGAGTGGAAGGAAGTTACCAATCTAGGTTAAACACAACCGTTTTTTTACTCCTTGACTAATGTATGCGGCATACATTCATATGTCGCATATTTTTTTGCATCAAAAAAAAACACCGGCACAATAATAATGACTGTACCGATCCCGAGTTTGATACTTTAATTTGATAAATGGCTTAGTGATGCCATTTATCGATATTTAAGGTGTTGTGTACACAGAATTTATTATTTCAGAATGGTGAATTGCCAGATTTTCTTTTCTGACATATCTATTTGAAAAGTCCAGTCCATAAAGCTTATCAAGCTCATCTACAACTTCATCTCTTCTGTTAATCTGGTAAATATCTTTACCTATATCAACAGCAACAGCTGAATTTAAGCCGTCAATAATAGATTTTGCAGAGTACTTCCGATTTAGTCTAATCTCCAGCATTCTTAAGATAGTCAGAGTAATAAAGCAGGTAAGGAAGTGAGCATTGTGCTCCTGCGTTCTGACGAATACAGGTCTGCCATGAATGTCTGATTTGGTAATTCTGAATGACTGTTCAATGCGCCATAAGCCTCGGTATTTCTCAATAACCTCAGACAGAGAGAGTTCTGTTTCAGAGGTTACAATCAGATAGTATCCATCCAGAGCCTCATCTTTGGCAATCTTCTCCAGATTCAGTGAAGTTGATACTTTTACACTCTTATTTTCTTCACCGGTAGCTTTATCTACAGTGACCTCTTCAATATACTTTCTAATGCCTTTATGGCAGCTCTGTTTAAACTTTGTCGGATCATTAGCCAGAAGTGTGATTTTTTCCAGTAAGGCAACAATAAATAATTTATAGATTTATAAAAACAGTTATTAGCCTAGAAGTGTTTTTTTTCATTGTCATTTTCTAAATCATTATCAATTTATTAAGTAACAAAATTAGTTTACGCTAATATAAGTTAGTCTAAACAAACTAAAAAAGTGTTATATACAAAAGGATAATAATAAAAAGAAATGAATAAAAATGGTGTAACTGAAATAAAGATTATTGCATCATATAAAGAAATAATTTCAATATCTAGACGATATTCGTTAAACAAAACACGTCATGTGCATTAAGAAAACGCACGTTAAATGCACTATTGCTTCAAAAATAACAAATTTGATCAACGGATCAGCACAATAAGACAGAAAGATAAAATTTGAAAATAATTCTAATAACCGTTTTTTTTTAATTAAAAAGTAGAAATTTTTGGACGAATTTAAACTAAAAATTACACAATATTAAACTATATGCAATAAGTTTACTGGGGAAACATAAATAACAATTGTGTCTTTAGCACATTATGACACACGTAAATAATCTTATTTAAATACAAAAAGATTAATATTAGTTTTATGATAAAACTAATTTTTACAAAAACCGTTTACGGTAGATTATTTTTTACAATTTATTGATATTTGGTTTATACAATTTTAAGTGAAAATTTTATAAACTCCTTATAAAACAATTAAATAATAAAAAAGTGAGATTTGAATCTAAAAATAAAATCAAATTAAAAAGAAAATAATGCATTTTATTTAGAGCAGAATTAGTATGTTTTTGTGCACGTGCACAGATGAAAACAATAAACATGAGGTTTACTATGAAGATTAAGACAACTTTAACTACTCTTTGCTGTGCTGTATTAGCTTGCACTGCTTTCGCATCAACCGCTAACGCAGCTAAAATCGGTGTTTCAATGCCAACTCAGTCATTACAGCGTTGGAACCAGGATGGTCACAATCTAAAGGACCAGTTAGAAGCAGCAAATCATAAAGTTGAACTTTTATACGCAGGCGACAACGATATTCCTACACAGCTTTCTCAGATTGAGAACCTGATTGCATCAAACTGTGAAGTTCTAGTTATTGCTCCTATTGATGGTGGTTCATTAACTCAGGTTCTACAGGGCGCTAAAGAGAAGGGCATTCCAGTTGTTTCATATGACCGCTTAATCATGAACTCAGATGCAGTTTCTTACTATGCAACCTTCGATAACTACAAGGTTGGTCAGATTCAGGGTAACTACATTGTTGACGCATTAAAGTTAAAGGACGATAAGACCTCTCCTAAGAACATTGAGTTCTTCACTGGTTCTATCGATGATAACAATGTTAACTTCTTCTGGGGTGGTGCTATTGACGTACTACAGCCATACTTAGATTCAGGCAAGTTAGTATGTAAGTCAGGTCAGACCAAGAAAGAGCAGGTTGCTACTCAGAACTGGTCAACTGAAGAAGCTCAGAAGCGTATGGAGAACCTAATTTCTTCAGTACAGTATGGTCCTCAGGGCGTTAAGTTAGACGCAGTTCTGTCATCAAATGACTCTGTAGCAAATGGTATTACCAATGCTCTAGTTGCTGAAGGCTACAACAAGGACAACTTCCCAATCCTAACCGGTCAGGACTGCGATAAGCCATCAGTTAAGAATATTAAGCGTGGCTTACAGACCATGTCAGTATTCAAGGATACCCGTGTTCTAGCAGACCAGGTTGTTAAGATGGTTAACGCAATTGTAGAGAAGAAGGATGTTCCAGTTAACGATACCACTACCTACAACAATGGTACTGGTGTAATCCCTTCATATCTATGTTCTCCAATTGTTGTAACTAGCTCTAACCTAAAGGAAGTTCTAGTCGATTCTGGTTACTACACAGAAAAGGAAATCAAATAATTTAAGTAGTTAAAGTACTTTTCAGGCCGGAATTCTTCCGGCCTGTTTTGGAGAAGAGAACACGTTATGACCGAGCAAAAAGTATTGCTTAAGATGAAAAATATCACCAAACGTTTTGGTAAGGTTACAGCCTTAAAAGACGTTAACTTAGAGGTGAAAGAGGGTGAAGTCCACGCACTTGTTGGCGAAAACGGTGCTGGTAAGTCTACCCTTATGAATGTCTTAAGTGGAATTTACCCTTATGGCTCTTATGAAGGTGACATTATTTTTGATAATGAAACCTGTAAGTTTAATAAAATTCATGATTCCGAAGATAAAGGTATTGTAATTATCCATCAGGAATTAGCATTAGTACCTTATCTTTCAATCGCTGAAAACATGTTTTTAGGTAATGAGCGTGTAAGCTCAATGAACAAAGGTATTGTTGACTGGCCTAGAACTTATCAGCGTGCTAAAGAGTTACTTGATTTAGTTGGATTAGATGAAGATCCACATACTCTGATTAAAGATATTGGTGTTGGTAAACAGCAGCTGGTTGAAATTGCAAAGGCTGTTTCTAAGAACTGTCGTCTACTTATTCTTGACGAGCCAACAGCATCTCTGAACGAAGATGATTCTCAGAAGTTACTAGAACTTATCGCTAAGTTCAGAAAAGAGGGAATGACCTCCATCATTATTTCTCATAAGTTAAATGAGATTTCATATATCGCAAACTCAATTACTGTTGTACGTGATGGTTCAACAATTGAGACTCTAGATAATTCTAATCACGACGTTTCTGAAGACAGAATTATTGCTGGAATGGTTGGACGTGCTCTAACCGATCGTTTCCCTAAGAGAGACCCAAGCCACAAGATCTCCGATGAGGTCCTTCTAGAGGTTAACAACTGGACTGTTCATCACCCACTGAATCCAAAGAGAAAGGTAAATGACAACGTTTCAATCAAGATTCATCGTGGAGAGGTAGTTGGTCTAGCTGGTCTTATGGGTGCAGGTAGAACAGAATTTGCCAAGAGTCTGTTCGGTCGTTCATACGGTGTAAACATCAGTGGTGAAGTAAAGATGAACGGTAAGCCTGTTCAGTTTAAGACTGTAGTTCAGGCTATTAAGTCTGGTTTAGCATATGTAACAGAAGATCGTAAGGGCGATGGACTGGTTCTTGAGAACCCAATCGCAGCCAATATGACTCTGGCTAACCTTGAAGAAGTTTCAAAGAATATGGTCTTAGATAAGAATCTTGAGATTCTTAAGGCCAAGGAATTGAAACAGGATCTTAACGTCAAGTGTGCATCTGTAATGCAGAATGTAGGTAATCTATCTGGTGGTAACCAGCAGAAAGTTCTACTTGCTAAGTGGATGCTGGCTCATCCAGAGGTTCTGATTTTGGACGAACCTACTCGTGGTATTGACGTTGGTGCTAAATACGAAATTTACTGTCTGATCAACAAGCTTGTTGAAGCAGGAAAGGCTGTGCTGATGATTTCCTCTGAATTACCAGAAATTTTAGGTATGTCAGATCGTATTTATGTTATGAACGAAGGAAAGATTGTTGGAGAAATGCCTCGTTCAGAAGCAAGTCAGGAATCAATCATGGGTGCAATCCTACGTACATCCGGTAAGAAACATATTGTGGAGCAATAATAAAAATGGCTTATATTTTAAACATGTTCAAACGTAATTCTCTGTTAATTGCGTTAGTTTTAGTAATGATCTT
>AUXO015564368.1_pt1 | contig 11972 bp, 7 predicted proteins | sample 768731 | NCBI WGS metagenome assembly AUXO01 (sample SAMN02715735, study PRJNA202380) | gut metagenome | biome: sheep rumen | host: Ovis aries | place: New Zealand: Palmerston North | reverse complement strand
CGGAAGGAATCGCAAATATCCGTCAGCTCCATCGGATTAAGTGTTGCCGTAAGAGCAAGGATACGAGCCCAGTTTCCTTCCCCATACAGGTTGTCCAAGAAATCCGGGATGCGCTTATAAAACGGCCTGAAGCTCATTCCCCACTGGCTGACGCAATGTACCTCATCGATCACGATAAGGTTGATTTCATCCTTGCGCTGTTTCAGGCAGTATTCGAAGTATCCGTCCGTAGCAATCTTCTCCGGACTTGCAAAAATGAATCGCGGGTTCGTCTTCTTATTTGCAAAGTCAGACATGATACTCATCTGTTTCAGAGCATCAATTCCGCCGTGGATTTGAAGTGTCTCGTATCCCTGCTCTTCTATTTTCTGCGCCTGCTCTGCAATCAAAGCTGTTAGTGGAGAAATGACAATGCAGATGCCTTTCAGCTCTGCAGCGGCCATCCAGTAAATAGCAGACTTTCCGCCACCCGTAGGCATGATGCATAAAGTGCTGTCTTTTTCCACAACATTACTGATGACTTTCTTTTGAAAATCCTTCAGGGTAAAATCCAGCTTTGGAAATAACTCTTTAAAATCATTATCCAGATTAAGCATAGCCCATGCCTCCATCTCTGATCTGGGACTTCATGAATGCTATCTCTTCGTCGTGTTCCATAGCTATGAATTCCAGAAACGCATCCACAATAACGTACCGATAATCTGTGTCAATGTAAGCGTTATACTCAGTCGCTTTGTCGCGGAGCATCTTATAAATCTCAAAAGCATAAAACGCAAACAGTCGGTATGGGTAGAAATAATTCTGCTGCACAATGTTTTTACTGAGGTCAATCATCAGGAACTCCGAGTCTGTTTTACAGCCGAATGTGTCTTTATCCGTCAGATACCACAGTGCCCAGATTGCACTTCTACTACGGTTTGGGAATAAGGCCGGATGCACTTTATACAGCATGTGAGTTTTTATTCCGCCTCCGATGACGCCATATGCTGTGTAATCATCCGTATCCAGCAAATCCATTTCTAAGTCATGGTAGGTCTGTGCATTCTCGTAGGTAGCTGGATCATATTTCGCTTGATATTCATCTCCGAACACACACAGGTTGTACACGACTTTCAAAAGCCAGTCTGCATCCGCCTGCGAAAAGCTGGCACGATATTTATCAAGCTCCTTTGCTCTCCTGTTGGCGAGCGTTTTTCTGATGATGGGGCATTCGTTTCTCAGCGTCTTCGACTTGAAAACATCCGCATCCTCATCAAGATCCTCCAGCCATCCCTGCCTGAAGATCTTCTGATAATCCTCACGATCCTTTTCAAAATCATCAATGGCCTCGCGAATGATGGTTTTAAAGTTCTCTGTCAGATCTTGATTCTTCTTTCTCTTCTGAACGTCGATCCCCAGCTTTTTCTGGAGCCCCTGAATTTCCTTTAAGGAGATACCCGCACCACCAGTAGAATCCAAGAAACGGATAAAGTGCTCATCAAAATTCTTTTTTATGGCAGTAAGGACAGTCTCCACGTGTTCCTGTTCATAACAAACATCCTCAACTCCACTATTATCCATCCGTGTATACATAGTGGTACCTCCTCTGCTTTAGTAATACTGCTCGATATAGCTATATGCCTTATCGAAGACTTCTTTGTCTTTGATCTTATACTTCACCCATACGACGCTTCGCAGTGCCTTCTTTACTTCCTGCTTTCCACCGGTGGTGTTCTGCCAGCCGTCGAAGCGGACAATCTTTACGATATCGTCGATATCCGTAACGATCCTCTCTACTATGATCGGCGTGTTATTATTCTTGACGCCATTGAAGAGTTCCGTCAGGGCAGCCTTACCTTTATCAACTTCCTCCTCCGGGACCACTTCTTTTTCTGCCTGCGCTGCTTCCTTTGCCAGCTCCAGTAGCATCTTCAGGAACTCGATGCTATTAAGCAATCCCTGTTCATGCTGCTCGCGCAGTTTCTCCAGCTTATCACCAAGCCGCATCCACTTCGGATCATCTGTATGCTTGCGGATTTTAGCCACCAGGTCGATCTCTACCTTCTTTGCAGCATTCTTTGCCCCTTTATGCTTTTCGATGAAAGCGTCGATCAGTTCTGCATCCAGGGAAAGGATCTCCTCATCCTCATGGACCTCTCCGACATCCATATTTGCATTGACAATTTCCATCGTCTTCGGACCAAGAGCTGCCCAGATGAGGCCGCCACCGCCGTTGGTCGGTTTCACCGATTCAAACACCTTTGAGAGCCACACATAGTCCGGCTGGAGCGGGGCCAGCATTGGGTCCGGAGAAACTGCGTTCCATGCACGATTAAGGACCTGGTAGTCAGCCGCGAACTTATCTTTTTCCTTATTGGTGGGCAGGCATTCCTGCGCCGCCATGAGTCCCTCCCAGCCATCCACGGTACGATCTACACCCATGAAATAGCTGAGGCACTTCCGGAGCAGTGCCGGAATCTGCTTTTTCACTTCTTCGATATTGGTAATGACCTTCTTCATGCTGCCTTCGTCGAAGTCCAGGGCTTTAGCCACGTTATCGAAAATACCGATGTAGTCAACGATCAGGCCGTTGGTCTTACCTTCATCGTAGGTGCGGTTGGTGCGGCAAATAGCCTGCAGCAGCGTATGGTCCTTCATCGGTTTATCCAGATACATGACCTGCAGGATTGGTGCATCAAAGCCGGTGAGCAGTTTTGCCGTAACGATCACAATCTCCAGCGGATCATGCGGATCTCTGAAGCGGTCGAGTACCTTGGCTTCCTCTTCTTTAGTCCGGCGATAGGCTTTGTACTCATCAGCCTTATCATCGTTGGTATCCATTACAATAGTGGAGCAATCCGGTCCGAGGAGCTTATCCAGTTCATTCTTGTATTTAATACAGCATGGACGATCGAAAACAACCACCTGAGCCTTATATCCGTTCGGACGGATCTTCTCGGTGAAGTGTTTAGCAATATGCGCACAGACTTTATGAATACGTGCAGGGTTATACATGATCGCCTGCATATTAACACGTTTGGAAAGCTCCGCCTTATCAGTATCGGACAAACCCTCTGTGAGAACATCAAATTCCCGATCCATGGTTTCACGGTCAACACGGAGGTCCACCGGCACTGGCTCGAAATTGAGCGGCAATGTCGCATGATCACGGATGGAGTCGGAGAAGGAATACTTACTCATGTATCCACTACGATCTTCTGTGGCGCCAAAGGTGGCAAAGGTGTTCTTGTCCAGCCGATTGATAGGCGTACCGGTTAAGCCGAAGAAGAACGCATTCGGTAGTGCCATACGCATCTTAATACCGAGATCTCCTTCTTGGGTCCGGTGACATTCATCGACCATAACAATAATGTTGTCACGCTGACTGAGCTCGCCGGTGACCTCCTGGAAACGGAAGATCGTCGTAATGATGATCTTTCGAATGTCCTGTCGGAGCATAGTCATCAGTTGCTCACGGGTAGAAGCCGACTCCAGGTTTCCGACGTCAGAAGAATGGAACTGCGCTGTGATCTGCGATTCCAAATCCAAACGGTCGTCCACGATGATAACAGTGGGATTCTTTAGGTCCGGAAGCATACGCAACTTTACAGCTGCAAATTCCATCAGATAGGATTTGCCAGAACCCTGGAAGTGCCATATCAAGCCCTGCTTCGGATATCCAGTACGGACACGATCAATAATCATGTTGGCACCTTCATACTGCTGGTACCGGGCTATAACCTTGTACTTGCGGTACTTGCTGTCAGTGGCATACAGAGTGAAGAACTGGAACAAGTCCATAATCTTATACTTGGTGATCATGTCCTGAACGCTGGTCTGCACTGCTGCCAGAGATCCGTCTGACTTATCGTCCGTCGTATGCCAAGGACCATACTTTGCTGCAGGCATACATACAGAACCATACCGATAGTATTTACCCTCAGTGGCAAAGTTAAAAACATTCGTCACGAACATGGCAGGAATGCTCTGCTCGTACTTGTTTATATCCTGGGCTCCATCCAGCCAGGTGATTGCCGCTCGGACCGGTGTCTTCAGTTCACCGATAGCGAACGGAAATCCGTTAACAAGCAGAACGATGTCTAGCCGCTTTCCGCCTTCTTTCTTTGGATACACCCACTGATTTGTGACGACATACCTATTCTTGTCCAGTTTTCCGTTTATCTCAGTGCCAAAGAAATCAATCGACACCTGCTTACCATCTTCCCCGAAAGGGAAGGTATTCTTCTCAAACACCAGTTGCTTAAAAGCCTCATTCTGTGTGACTATATTTTGAGCATTGGTAGAGAGGAACAGTGTCCGAAGCTTATAGATAACTTCGTCTGCTCTTGATTCGTCCGTTGCTATCTCGGGGTTAAGGCGAATAAGTGCCGATCGCACCATTGACTCAACCATGACATCACTCTCGTCACGGTCTAACTCTTCTGGTGGGATGTATTCCCAGCCGTTCTTATTAAGCGTCGATATTATCAACTGCTCGGTCGTGTTGTCTTCATTGAACATAGTGTTTCTCCTCTCACATTTCTCTTTTGCTTAATTCATGATGCGATAGGACGTCGTTAATTATTATCTTCAAATGCCTCAGCCAGGATTTTTTTGTACAATGCAGTGGCTGAGTCCAGGGCTTGGCTAATTTCAAATTTTGATTTATCTCTCTGACGAATGAGATGATCAAACTCCACCTGCAGCTCCTCTGGTGGAATGACAAGCTCAATTGACTGGACCTCTTGCGCATTAATATTTGCTTGCCCTACTGCTCCTTTCGCCATCGACATGAGGAGGGCTTTGCTCCGCGGCAAATTCATAAATGTACTGAGGTACTCGGGATGCACTCGACCATTCATCCGAAGGCGAATAATATAGCCAGCAATAATCATGGGCTCATCAAGATTGAAAGCACACGTTTTACCCACGAGGTCACGGCTATTTGTACGATTAAAAAGTATATCTCCCTTTTTAACCAAGCAGCCATCAAGTTCTTTTTCTGGAACGCTAATCCGTTTTACATCAGCCAAATCCAGCGTTCCTTCATAGGTAATGTTGTTCATCCTGATATAAGTGTAATCTCCGTCATCAGAAGCCTTCTTGGCCGTTCCATAATGAACGTCTGTAACAACATCTGAAATATGCCCAACCTCAAAGCCATGAACGTTTTCTTCTGGCAAACCAAACATCTCGATGAATTGTGCTTTCACAAGCTCATCGGTCTTTTCGAGTAAATCCTTGTAGCCGTCAATAACATCGGTAATTGCCCACAGAGTGTTTGCCAGCTCCTGTTGTTTTTCTAAATCCGGGAGACGAAATTCGACTTTTGCAATATCCCGCCAGTTAATGGTGGGTGACAGCGAGCCGACAGATATTTTGATAGCTTCATCAAAGAAATAATCCGACAGAATAAAGTGGGGGAAAAATCCTTTGTTAACAACATCTTCATGGGGATTCAAGACCATACCGTGTGCTGAGAATAGCCCATCATGAGGCGCTATTGCTGCTCGCTTGAGGTAGGCGTTCCGCTTTCCCAACAGTACATCTCCCTTCCTCATGACTAGCTTTTCCCCCTTGATGGGAACACTGGAGCCCCATCTTCTGATTTTTAATGAACCAGAGTCAAGATGCTCCAAGCCAATATATGTTGTCATATCAGCCTCAGTGGGTTTTCTCTTTTCCTTGCAGTTAATTGCAATCTGCTCAAAGCGATAGCTATTCATTGACTCCACCACCCTTCACCATATCCCACAGGACATCCATGATCGAATGTGCTATACGAGAATGGCTCTTCCAATCATCGAAGCATTCATCTATTGTTCTCTCATCTTTCGAATCACCCGAAGGTTTTTTTACATATAGTGGAATACTCAATGAAAATTCATTCTCCTCGATTTCTCGGATAGATACTTTTTTTGCGATTTCATTATCTGTTTTATATTGGGCATATGCTGTTGCTATTTTGTCTATATGTTCATCCTCCAGAAAACTTTGAGCATTTTTGCGTGTAACTAGATTAATAGCATTTATGAATAGAACGTGCCCCTTGTGTGCTTCCGGCTTTTGTCTTCTGCATATCACAATACAGGCTTCCATTGGCGAGTTATAGAAGAGGTTTTTCCCAAGTCCAATAACACAGTCCAACATATCCGAATGCACCAGCTTCTCACGCATCTCCTTTTCCTCATTGCGAAAAAGGACACCGTGCGGGAACAAGATAGCGCAACGGCCAGTTTGTTGTTTCATGCTCATCAGTATATGCTGGAAGAATGCATAATCCGCTCTTCCCTGGGGAGGGATTCCCAGAAAGTTTCGACCATATTTATCTGCGGCAAAAGCATCCCGATTCCATTGATTGATAGAATAGGGCGGGTTTGCTACTACAACATCAAATTGTTGAAGTTTTCCTCTTTCCACAAATGCAGGAGCAGCAAGAGTATCACCATTCACTATCTGAAAGTCTTCAATCCCATGAAGGAACAGATTCATTCTCGCAATGGCTGATGTCAGTGCGTTTACCTCCTGACCATACAATGATACGTTTCTCCATTCCTTTCCTCTTTCTTTCAGATAGGCAATGGATGAGATCAGCATACCAGCACTACCGCAGGTAGGATCATAAATCGATTCTCCGGATTCTGGCTTTAGGATCTCCGTCATAAGATGGACAACAGTACGATTTGTATAAAACTCCTGGGCAGTATGTCCGCTATCATCAGCGAACTGCTTGATCAAGTATTCATATCCCTGGCCGAGCTCATCCTCTGGGCAGTTCTCGATGGAGAGCGTTTTCGTACTGAAATGCTCCAGCAAATCCTTAAGCAGCCTATCCGGAAGGCGGTTCTTATTAGTCCATGTTCCGTCTCCAAAAATGCCAGACAATTTATCACTGTTAGCTTTTTCAATCGCACGAAAGGCAGTTTGTATTGCCTTACCTACATCTTGCGGTACATTACGTACATCATCCCAATGCGCGCCATCTGGTATAATATAGTTGTGCGTTTCCTCCCAGTCAGCTGCCTCTAGCCCGTTTTCCTTCACGGCATTTTCGGTTTCTTCCTCGTACACATCGTTCAACCTCTTGAAGAATAGAAGCGGAAAAATGTACTGCTTATAAGAACCGGCATCAATATGATTCCGAAGGAGGACTGCTGAGCCCCACAGATATGACTCCAACTCATCTTGTGTGATTTTTCTACTCATTGACATATCCTCCTTCGACAAGCAACTGGGCCATCTTTTCTTCAGCAACGCGGACCTTCTCCAAAGCTTCAATAAACTGTTGCCGCACCACTTCCGAAGAGATGGTTTCCTGCTTTCTCCTTTCGATGTACTTCTTTGGGTTTAGTTCAAATCCTCCGTTCTCTACATCTTGGAGGCTAACGATCTTGCAGCGTTCAATCACATCCGTATAATCTGTATACAACTTATAAAGGGTGTCCACATTGGCTGGTGATATTTCATTCTGTGCACGTTGAGGTGTATATATCTCTGAACCATCGATCAAGCAAATCTGGCCTTTATGACTGCGCAGCTTCTTGTTATTCAGAAACAGGATGCACGCGGAAACCCCGGTACTATAGAACACTCCACTTGCCAGCGTGATAACTGCTTCGAGCTTATCCGAACGGACCAGTTGCTCACGCATTTCTCCTTCCTTACCGGAATGAAAGAGAACACCCTGGGGAAGCACAACAGCGCATCGCCCTGTCTTAGGATTCATACTCTTAACCATATGCTGAAGCCATGCAAAGTCAGCACTGGAATCTGATGGACACCCCCATATGTTTCGGCCATACTTATCAGATTCAAACTGTCCAGCGCCCCACAACTGCATACCGAAAGGAGGATTTGCAAGGACGCAGTCAAAAGTCTGTAGTTTCCCTCGATCCAAGAATAAAGGATTTCGTAGCGTGTCTCCCTGTTTGATCTGTATGTCTTTAGCCCCGTGAAGATATAAGTTCATTCGTGCAATAGCCGAGGTGGAAAGGTTATTCTCTTGGCCAAAAATCCTACCGTAAGCCAGGCGATCATTATGCATGTGATGAATGGCCTCGATGAGCATACCCCCTGTGCCACATGCTGGATCATATACTGTCTCTCCTGGCTGCGGGTCCAGCAGCATAACCATCAGTTTGACGATAGTACGCGGTGTATAGAATTCGCCAGCGTTCTTCTTGGACAGGTCAGCGAACTTTTTAATTAAGTACTCATAGCTGTCGCCCATGATGTCAGCGGAATAATTCTTGTTTCCGACCTTCTTTTCCGACATATGCTCAAGAAGGTTTTTCAATCGTACATCATCCAACTTGTTCTTATCGGTCCAGGTGGCATCATCGAAGCTGCTGAATAAGCCAGACAGTGATTCAGGATTTGCCTTCTCGATGCCTAACATTGCAGCCTGTATTGCCTTGCCCACATTCTCGCTGACGTTCCGTACGTCGTTCCAATGACAGCCTTCCGGAATTACAAACGAGTGCATCTCCTCGGCCTCTGCATACTCAGTATCTCCACCAGAGAAAGCTAGTGCTTCTTCATATTCCTCATCGTAAACATCAGAGATCCTCTTAAAAAACAGAATCGGTGTCACATAGCTCTTGTACTCATCCTGGTTAATCGGGCCACGTAAGATATTACACGCCTCGAATAGATGGTTGAAAAGCTGCTGTGCCGTAATCTTATCCGGTGTATTCTCTGCTTCCTCTACATCCTTATCTGCGGCTTTTGAAGCACCTTCGATCAAACTTTCGCGATCTTTCCCTGCTATTATCTTTTCAGATTTTCTTTCAATTGGGACACTTACATCGCCAATCTTTTTTTCCATCACAGGTGGATATTCATTTTCAAAATCTACCAGAATCTGAAGCTGATGCTCATCCAGGAAAGTAAGTGCATGCTTTCGGATATCTGCAGGAATGCCATAATACGCCTCAGCTATACCACCGGTAATGGCAGCTAGTGTATCACTGTCACCTCCGATAGAGATTGCATTCCGAATCGCATCTTCAAAGCTGGTCGACTCGAAGAATGCCATCAAAGCCTGCGGCACCGTTTCCTGGCAGGTTTCATTAAACTTATAACTTGCCCGTATGCCATCCAGGGTGAAGTTCATCGGGTAGTATTCTTTGTCGATCACGTCACGGATTTCCAGCATACTTTTTCCAGAGCATGCCATGAAGATCGCGACAACTGTCGCCTCAGCCCCTTTAATTCCTTCCGGATGATTATGTGTAACCGCAGTAACCATACGCGACATAATCTTCGCATCAGTTATGTCCTTGGCAGCAAACCCAGCCGCGCTAACTCTCATCGCTGCTCCATTACCAAAGCTCTTATACGGCTGTGGATTTCTATCTTTCAGCCATTTACGGAACATCCCACCGTAGCCAGCATCTGGATAGAGATTTCCTAACTGCTGCATATACCTTACAGTCATCTGCGAAAGATCGCTGTGATCCGGCTTACTCTTCAAGATCGCCTTTGCCACCGCCAAGGACATGATACTGTCGTCAGTCGGAAAGCATTTATAAGTAAGGAAATCAAACTCCTTTGTTTTGATGTTGTTCCATTCGAAACGAGAACCAGCGATGTCCCCGATAATCGCTCCTAACATGATTTCATCCTCCTTATGCTGACGCTCTCTGCTGCGCGAACAGCTCATTAAGTCTTCGAGGTGTATATTGACGGGTCTTCATCCGTTCCATAACGTCCAAACTCTGCTGTACCTTTGTTCCAAATGTACGATCCAGGAAGGTATCTTTCATCAGAGCAGTCTTTTCCATCTCATCTTTAATCTGTCTACGGTGCTGCCGGCGATCTTTCAACATCTCCGCAACTTTAAGCATCTCCTGGTTATCCAAGTCGCTAAATTCCAGATAATGCATCAGATCGCAAATTTCTTTATCGACGTCGGAAAGCATCTGATTCAGATTATTCTGATACTCATCCATGTGGCTGCTCATATAACAGAGGCTTGACAAGAGCTCTTCCCAATTATTCTGAAGGCTATCAAACATCGTAGGCTTATCTACCACATCATATTCTGGAGCGTCATAAACAGTTTCTTCAGCGGGTATCACCGTTTCCGTTGCCTCGACTGTAGTATAAAACCTTGCCTTCCGGCCGCCACCGATTCTGTCATTAGCATCACGGAGAGTAAACACATCTGCTTCGTCAGAATTCTTAGCGACCATAAGGTTTCCCTTGGCGCCAATCTTATAATAATTTCCCTGCATATCGACTATGTAATACATCTTGGTCATGGTCGCTTCTCCTTTCAAAAATTCTGCAATTTGTTTAGCGTCGCCGCCCACTGTTTTTCAGCTACCGAAATAGTCTCGGTGTATTTCTTGTAAGCTTCTATGTACTCCGCCGCGGTCTTTTCCTGTTCTGCGAGAGCCGGGAAAGGAACTTCCAGTAATTTTAGATCCTTATAGCTGATATTCATCACAGTCATGCCCTGCTGAAGGCTGCTAATCATGCTATTTCCGATCGGGCTATCAATGAAGATCTTCAGGTAAGTGCTATTTAGCATTGTCTCTCTCGGTCGGATAACAATCACATTTGATGAGGCGATACATGGATAACTCTGCTTCTTGAAAACAGCTGTCCGGATCGCTGTTCCTCGTGCCGGAAGAAGTACGTCTCCCTCCTGAAGGATGTAATTCTGGACCTTTCGTTCCTCTTCATCGAGTTTATCCAGCGAATCATAATCTATCTCATACTGGCCGATGTTAGTGATGTTCACTACACCGATGGCTCCGTTTGCATCCTTCTTACTCACAGACTTACCACGGAATATCTCTGCAACTTCTCCAAGCGGAATCTTTCGCACATCAGATGCCTGATATTTCTGGAAAAACTCATCTTGCTGTGCAAGCAACTTATCGATGTTCCAGTCTCCGATTTCTTCCAGTTCTTCTGCCATGGCAAAGGTGTCATCTTTCAGCTCTAATGCTTCCACCGGGCCCCTCTTTGTTTTCCTTCCAACTGCATCATATCTCCGTACAACTACATCCTCTGTACGGCCGTCACCGACTACGATCAAAAACGTCTTGATGCCTGTATTCTGGAAAATCCCATCAGGCAATTCTGCTATCTCTTCGAGCTTGTACATCTGGGTCACAAACCTTCGAAGGTCGCTCACTCTTCCTCCGGCAAAGGTGATGCGTGCCGGCATAACGATAACCAGCCTGCCTGCAGGTCCGATATGAAGAAGCAGGTTCTCTAATGCAACCATGTCATATTCGCGGCACATGAAGCTCGCATCGTCTTCAGCAAGATCCCTTACACCAAAGGAGGGCGAGGATAAGATCAGATCAAACCGTTCTTCGATGAAGCCGTATTTATAAATGCTCGAATTCAGAACAGTGACGTTTTCATATCCAGCAAAGAGTCTTTCGATAACTCTTGTGTAAAGTGGTGTTGATGCTGTGAGCGTAAAGCTGCAATCCGGGTGACCGTCGACCGTGCTTCTCAAGTTCGGTACAAACTTCTCTGCTTCCGCTATAAGGACAGTCTTGGCGCCTTCCTTAATATGTTCTTTCATCACCGACAGCAAAGCGTCTGGTACAAGGATAGATCCAGCGCGATCATATTTGAGTCCGTTATACAGAAGCTGCTCCCAGTCCGGATCTTCTTCCACTTGTGTATACATCTGATAAAAACTATCGATATCTTCGAAGGGATTATTGGTCCGGAGTTTATCAGCCACAACCAGCATCGCTTCATATGCTTCTTCCTTCGAGAGGTCTCTGCCTTTGTTATTGGCCTTTACTTCTGCAACAAGGATCGTCCCTGTCAACATTTGGTCGAGATTCATAATGCCTCTAAATGCGTTCATATAGGCCAGAAATCTATCTTCCATTTTTCCAGTCATCACAGTCACCTCCCGCGGATCATTCGTTTTCAACTTTTGTGATGGTCAGTTTTCCCTCTTCGCATTTAACGTCTATTTTCTCTCCGACGGTAAAGCCGAACTGTTCGAGCCA
>AUXO013437549.1_pt1 | contig 11972 bp, 8 predicted proteins | sample 768731 | NCBI WGS metagenome assembly AUXO01 (sample SAMN02715735, study PRJNA202380) | gut metagenome | biome: sheep rumen | host: Ovis aries | place: New Zealand: Palmerston North | reverse complement strand
GGACAATATGCTAAAGATATTATTCAAAATCGTGCTATACCAGATGTTAGAGATGGATTGAAACCAGTTCAAAGGCGTATTTTATATGCCATGTTTAGGGATAAAAATACATATGAGAAAGCTCATAAAAAATCTGCTACTGCAGTAGGTAATGTAATGGGACATTATCATCCACATGGAGATTCTTCAATATATGAAGCAATGGTTCATATGTCTCAATGGTGGAAACAAAATGAGTGCTATATAGATATGCATGGTAATAATGGTTCTATGGATGGTGATGGTGCTGCAGCAATGCGTTATACAGAAGCTCGATTATCAAAAATTAGTGGCGAATTGCTTGCTGATATAGACAAAGATACAATAGAATGGGCACCTAACTTTGATGATACTTTATATGAACCAATAGTATTACCAGCAAAATTTCCTAACCTTTTAGTAAATGGTTCTAAAGGTATATCAGCAGGATATGCGACTGAAATACCTCCACATAATTTAGGCGAAGTAATAGATGCTACTATTAAAAGAATAGATAGTCCTAATTGTCATATGGATACTATTTTGGATATAGTTAAAGGTCCTGATTTTCCAACAGGAGCTATAGTAGAGGGTAAAAAACAAATAATAGAAGCTCTAACAACTGGTAGGGGTAAAGTAATAGTAAGAGCAAGATATGATATAGAAGATGTAAAAGGAAAAAAACAAATAATTATACATGAAATACCTTTTGAGGTAAATAAGGCTAACTTAGTAAAAAAGATTGCAGATATTATTTATGACAAAAAAATAGATGGTATAACAGAAATAAGAGATGAATCAGATAGGGAAGAAAAAGTACGTATTGTTATTGATTTAAAAAAGGATGCTAATATAGATAATATAATTAATTATTTATTTAAAAATACAGAATTACAAATTAATTATTCATATAATATGGTTGCCATTGTGAACAGAAGACCTATGGTAGTTGGAATAATAGATATTATTGATGCATATATTAGACACAACAAAGAAGTTATAACAAGAAGAACTGAATTTGATTTAAAGCATGCAAAAGCAAGAATGCATATAGTTGAAGGGTTAATTAGGGCACTTTCAATATTAGATGATATTATAGCAATTATTAGAAAAAGTAAAAATAAAGCTGATTCAATAGCTAATTTAGAAGAAAAATTTAAGTTTACTCATGAGCAAGCAGATGCTATTGTATCATTACAATTGTATAGATTATCTAATACTGATGTTAGTATTCTAGAAGAAGAATATAATAATTTATTAATAACTATAAAAAAATTAGAAGAAATACTTGGTAATGAAGAGAAATTAAAATCAGTTATGAAAGATGAATTAAGAACTATTAAAAAAGAGTATGCTACACCTAGAAAAACTACAATTAAAGATGAGATAACAGAGATTAAAATAGATACAATGGCTATGATTCCTAAAGAGGACTGTGTGGTAGCACTTACTAAGGATGGTTATGTAAAACGAGTTTCTTTAAGAAGTTATTCAGCAAGTGATGATATGACTACATTAAAAGATGGAGATTATTTATTAGGTTTATATCAAATGAATACTATGGATACAGTCTTATTATTTACTGATTTAGGTAATTACTTATATGTTCCTGTTTATGAACTTCCAGATATGAAATGGAAAGATATGGGTAAACATATTAGCAATATAATTAAAATTAGTTCTGATGAGTCCATTATTGGATGTTGTCCTGTAACAAATTTTGATTCTAATAAATATATAACATTCTTTAGTTCTAATGGTATGGTAAAACGTACTATGTTATCTGATTTTAAAGTACAAAGATATACAAAACCAATTACTTGTATGAAACTAAAACCAGATGATAAAGTAATTAGCGTTGAGTTTAAAAATGCAGAAAATGTATTTATATCAACTCATAATGGATATGGATTAAAATATAAAACAGAAGAAATACCTGTCTCAGGATTACGTGCATCAGGGGTTAAATCTATTACATTAAAAAATGATGTAGTTGTAAGTGCTCATATTTATGATAATGAAGAACTATTAGCCGTTATAACAAGTAAACATACAGCAAAAAGAATTAAACTATCAGAATTTGAGTATACAAGTCGTGGAAGAAAAGGAGTCTTAATAGTTCGTGATGTAAAAACAAATCCATACTATATATTTGCTACATTTATAGTTGATGTTAGAACTAAATTGATGTATAAAACAAAAGAAGAAATATTAGAAGTAAAAGTTACTGAGTTCCCAATAGCAGATCGCTATTCAACTGGTTCTCAATTTACAAAACAAACTATATTTGATATTTTTAAACCTGTCACATTGTGTGATGCATTAGAAGAGGAAAGTAACAATGATGATAAATCAACTGGTTCTAAAGAAGAAATGGAAAATACGATTCCTCAGATGATACAAGAAGAATTAATACCTATAACAGAAGATGATAAAAATGCTAAAATTGAACCAATTGATTCAAGTATAAAAAATAATATTCAAGAGACTCAAACAAAGGAAGAATATTTAGAAAGTATTGATGAAAAAATTATGACAATTGATGATTTTCTAGATAATCTTTATATATAAAAATATGTTTAATTAAACATATTTTTTTTGAAATTTAATATATATACTTTTTGTTATTGATACATAATGATATAATATTTAAAGGTGATATTATGCGAATTGGAATAATAGGTGGTGGAGCATCTGGATTGATGTGTGCTATTAAAGCAAGTAAAAATAGTAATAATATTGTTACTATATATGAAAAAAATAATAAGTGTGGTAAAAAAATATTAATTACCGGTAATGGAAGATGCAACTATTTTAATAATGATTTTAATATAGAGCATTATAATAGTTATAATAAGGATATATTAAATGAAATAATAAATGAAACTAATAAAGAGAAAATATTAAATATTTTTAATGAAATTGGTATTATACCAAAAATAGTGAATGATTATTATTATCCTATGTCTGGACAAGCTATAACAATTAAACAAGCATTAGAATTAGAAGCTATAAAAAATGGAGTTAAAATAATTACAGATGTAGAAATTGAAAATATAGAATATAATAATCAATTTATTATTACATCTAAAAATAATAATAAGTATTATGAAGATAAAATTGTTTTGGCTACTGGATCAAAATCTGCTCCTAAAACTGGTTCAGATGGTATAGGTTATGATTTAGCACGTAGTTTTGGACATAGTATAATAAAACCTTTACCTGCATTAGTTCAATTAGTTTGCAAAGGAAATATTTATAAAAAATGGACAGGTATTCGTACTGATGTTGAAATTACATTATATGAAAATGGTAAAAGAATAACTAGTGAATTTGGGGAAATACAACTAACAGATTATGGTATTAGTGGAATATGCGTTTTTCAATTAAGTGGTAAAGTTGTAAGAGGATTAAACGATAATAAAAAAGAAGAAATAAAAATTAATTTCTTACCATGGCTAAATCAAGATATTAAATTATTTTTAGATAAAAGAAATAAAATAATGAAAAATAGAAGTATATCTGAATTATTAGATGGATTATTAAATTATAAATTAGTTAATATTATATTGGAAAAAAATAAAATAGATAATAGTATTAAATATGATAATTTATCAAGTAATCAATTAAATAGTTTAATTAATGATTTGATATGTTTTAATACTGAAATAATTGATTCAAAAGGTTTTGAATCTTCTCAAGTTACTTCTGGTGGAATACCTCTTACAGAAATTAATATAAATACTTTTGAATCAATAAAACATAGAAATTTATATATTATAGGTGAATTACTAGATGTTGATGGTAATTGTGGTGGATTTAATTTAGGGTTTGCATGGATTAGTGGAATAATAGCAGGTGAAAACATATGATTAGACTTAGACAAATAAGGGTAAATATAGATGAAGATAGTATTGAAAATATTAAAAGAAAATGTGCTAAAAAATTACATATTCTTGAGAGTGATATTAATAATATAATTATAAAAGAACAATCACTAGACGCTAGAAAAAAGCCTGATTTGTATTTTTCTTATACGGTAGATATTAGTGTTAATAATGAAAAATATTTACTAGATAGATATGCATGTAATGATATATCTTTAACTCCTATAGAAAAATACCAGTTTAATATTGATGGTGATATGAAATTAACTAGTAGACCTATAATTGTAGGTACTGGCCCTGCAGGATTGTTTTGTGGATATATATTAGCTGAAAATGGTTATAAACCTATTTTAATAGAACGTGGGGAAAAAGTAGAAGATAGAGTTAAGACGATAGAAGATTTTTGGAAAAATAATGAGTTAAAGAAGAATTCTAATGTTCAATTTGGAGAAGGTGGAGCAGGTACTTTTTCAGATGGTAAATTAGTATCACAAGTTAAAGATTCTTTTTATAGAAAAAAGAAAGTTTTTGATACATTTATATTTTGTGGTGCAGATGAAAAAATTGGTTATGTAAATAAGCCTCATATTGGTACAGATAAGTTAAGAGATATTATTAAAAATATGAGAAATAAAATAATTGAAATGGGTGGAGAGTTTAAATATAATACTTGTTTAACTAATTTATTAATTCAAGATAATAAGATAAAAAGCATAGAGTTAAATAATAATATTTGGATAGATACTGAAGTATTAATATTAGCCATTGGTCATAGTGCACGTGATACATTTAAAATGATATATGATAAAAAAATAATAATGGATCCAAAACCATTTGCTGTAGGTATAAGAATTCAACATCCACAGGATTTAATTAATAAAAATCAGTATGGTATTATAAGTCATCCTAAATTGGGTGCTGCAAGTTATAAATTAACATATAAATCTTCTAATGGAAGAGGGGTCTATAGTTTTTGTATGTGTCCTGGAGGATATGTAGTAAATGCTTCATCAGAAGAGGGAAGAGTTGCAATAAATGGAATGAGTAATAATGCAAGAGATAGTAAGAACGCTAATAGTGCATTAATAGTTACTATAACTCCAGATGATTATGGTAAGTCTCCTTTAGATGGTATAGAGTTTCAACGAAAATTAGAAGAAAATGCATATAAATTAGGAAATGGTTTAATACCTATTCAATTATATGGCGATTATAAGAATAATAGAGTTAGTACTAAATTAGGTAATATTGAACCTATATTTAAGGGTAATTATACTTTATCAAATATTAATGATATATTTCCTAAATATATAAATGATTCATTAAAAGAAGGCATTGAATATTTTAATAGAATTATAAAAGATTTTTCTAGAGAAGATGCTGTTATAGCTGCGGTAGAAAGTAGAACATCATCACCAGTAAAAATTTATAGAGATGAAAATGGTGAAAGTAATATAAAGGGAATATATCCTTGTGGAGAAGGCGCAGGATATGCCGGAGGTATAACTAGTGCTGCAATAGATGGTATTAAGGTAGCCGAGTTTGTAGCGCATAAATATAGAGGTGTATATGAAGAAAATATTTAGACTTTTATTATTGTTAATTATAATATCAGGTATTTTACTTATTGGATATAATTTGTATTGGTATGTAAGAATTAAAAATGCTAAAATAGAAGTTAAATTAAAAGATAATTTGACTGTAGAATTTAATAAAACAGTAAAGGTATCAGAGTTTATAGATAGTATTAATGGTAACTTAAAAGATGATTATTATATTGATACCAATAAAGTCGGTAAGAAAACAATTGAAATTAAATATAAAAATGATGATGGTATACCAGTAAAATATAAGTTTGATATAGAAGTAATAGATAATGTAGAACCTGTAATATGGTTGGGTAATTCATATAGACTAAAAAAAGGTAATAAACTTGATATGAGCAATGTTTTATGTGGCGATAATTATGATAGTAAACCTAAATGTTATGTTGAAGGAGATTATGATGTAAATGAAGTAGGGAGTTATCCTTTGGTATTTAAAGCAGAAGATAGTAGTGGAAACATAGCTACACAAGATTTTGTTTTAAATGTATATGAACCTAAAAAAACAGATGATATAAAAAAAGAAAAAGTAGAAAAGAAATATACAGAGTACGAAAAAATATATAGTGATTATAAATCTAACACAAATAAAATAGGTATAGATGTATCTAAATGGCAAGGTGATATAGATTTTGAAAAATTAAAAGAATCTAATGTTGAATTTGTTATCTTAAGAGTAGGTTATACTAAAGGTACAAATGGAGAATATGTTTTAGATGATAAATTTAAACAAAATATAAAGCTAGCTAATAAATATGATATTCCAGTAGGTATTTATTTTTATTCATATGCAAATAGCGAAGAACATGCTATTAAAGATGCTGAGTGGGTTTTAGAACAAATTAAGGATTATAAAGTAGAACTCCCAGTTGCTTTTGATTGGGAAGAATGGTCTAGTTTCAATGAATTTAATCTTAGTTTCTTTGAATTAAGTAATATATCTAATGCTTTTATGAAAAGAGTTTCTAAAGATGGATATAAGGGAATGCTTTATAGTTCGAAAGCATATTTAGATTATATTTGGTTTCCCTCTGAATATGATATTTGGTTAGCACATTATACTTCAAAAACTACATATAAAGGTAAATATAAAGTATGGCAATTATGTGATAATGGTGTTGTTGATGGTATAAAAGGTGAAGTAGATATAGATATCTTATATGAATAGATAGTAAATAATACTATCTTTTTTCATATAATTATATAGGTGATAAAATGAGTAAGGAAGACTTTAAAGTATTTGTACGTAATAATCCTAAATTAGTTAAATATATAAAAAATAAAGAAATGACATGGCAATCTTTTTATGAAATATATGATATGTATGGTGATGATAAAAATGCATGGAAACCATATTTAGAAGAAGATAATAAGAAGAAAAATACTAATATTGATCTTATGAATTATATAAAGAATATTGATCTAGATAGTTTACAAGAATCTATTAATAGTATACAAAGGGTATTAGGTGTAGTAGGTGATTTAACTATAAAGAATGAAACTACTACTAACGCTTCTAATAATTTAAAACCATTGTATCAACATTTGGATGATTAATGCCTATAGAAATACAAATGAGATTACGAGAAAATCCTTTATATATTAAATTTTTAAGAGAGAATAATATTTGGTATAAATTATTAAATAGAAATCCTAATAGTTTTGATTTATTTATTAAAGAGATGAAGATAAAATATAAATTGAGAACAAGTGATAAAATTGAAAAAATAAGTGATACGTTAGATATTGTTAGTAATTTATTTAGTAATATGATATAATTTTTTTGGTGATATTATGCGCGTTATCAGTGGTAAGTATAAAGGTAAAAAATTAGAAGGATTTGATATAGATGGTACTAGACCTACTATGGATAGGGTAAAAGAATCATTATTTGGTATGATACAAAAATATGTAGTAGATTCTATAGTATTAGATTTGTTTGCAGGTAGTGGCTCTTTAGGAATAGAAGCTTTATCAATGGGTGCTTCTAAAAGTTATTTTGTAGACTATAATAGTAAAATATATAACATATTAAAAAAGAATACATCTAATATGGATAATTGTATTTTGATGAATATTGATTATCTAAATGCACTTAATACATTTAAAGATAACAATATAAAATTTGATTTAATAATATTAGATCCACCATATAAAATGAATTTAATAAATAATTGCTTAGATAAAATATATGAATATGATTTATTAAATAGTGATGGAATAATTATATGTGAATTTGAAACAGAAATTGTTACTACTGATTATTTTGAACTATTGAAAGAAAAAAAATATGGTTCTAAAATGATAAGAATTTATAAGAGAGTAAGATAGACTTTATATTTTACTCTTTTTTTGATATAATGATTATAGTAAGGATAGGTGATTATATGAACAAGAAAAAATATAGGTTATTTAATTATGTATTATTTTGTGTTCTAATATCATTTATAGCAAATATTAAAAAGGTAAAAGCTGATTATGCAGCTAAAATTATAAATACCTCACCTTGTAAATTATATTATGATTTAAAAGGTAAGAATGCTACAGGTAGTTGTATGTATAAGGATACTACATTTAAATCATTAACTGGTACTACTTATTGGGTAGATGTTGGAGATAATATAAAAGTAATAACTTCCAAAAGTGCAGTAACTCCTCCAAAAAGTGGATATGGAAGTGAATGTAAATCATCATATGTATATATGAGTATTGATTATAATAATGGTACATATTATGGATATGTATGTAAAGATCAAATTTGGGATGGAACAGTTAGTAATGATTTAAAGAGTGAATTTCAAAAAGCTGGATTTCCAGAAAGTTATTATAATAGTTTAGCAGTTATGAAAATAGCACACCCTAAATGGAATTTTGTTGCTATTAATACCGGTCTTAGTTTTAGTCAAGCTGTAGCTGGAGAAAATTATAGTGGTAAAAGTTTAATACAAGTTACTGGTAGTTATAATAACGAGGGATACTTATCTACCGCTGAAGCAGATTATAATTATTTAACTGATAAGTTTATAGCGCACGATGGTTCTTCTTGGTATCAAGCAAGAAAAGAAGTAATTGAATATATGATGGATCCTCGTAATTCATTATCAGATATGTATGTATTTCAATTTGAAACACTTGATTATATAGAAAATTCTAATAATTTAAGTGCTATTAAAAATATGTTGAATGGACATTATATATTAAAATATGCAGAAGATTTCTTAAAAGCAGGTAAATCTGCAAGAGTTAATGCGGTTTATTTAGCTTCTTTATCTAAACAAGAGATTGGTGGTAAGAGTGCTAATACTGCTATAACTGGAGCCTCTTTTACATATAACAATAAAACATATAGCGGTTACTATAATTTTTATAATATAGGTGCTACTTCATCTAGTAATCCTGTTATAAATGGTTTATGGTATGCAACTGGTAAGGGTGGAGTAGAAACTACTTATAATAGACCATGGAATAGTGAATATAAAGCTATATTAGGTGGAGCACAATTTATAGCAAACCGCTATATACAATATGGACAAACAACAAGTTATTTTAAGAAATGGAATGTAGTTAAAAATTATGCACTTGCTAATGGATATAGTAAAACTAATAATTTGTATACTAATCAATATATGACTAATGTAGAAGCTCCTCGTAGTGAAGCAGTTAGTACTTATAATTCATATAAATCTTTAGGCACATTAGATGATGAGTATACATTCTATATACCTGTTTATAGTAATATGCCAAGTAGTACAAGTATGCCTAAAAAGGGCAATCCTAATAATTATTTAAATGTAATCAATGTTTCTTTAAATGGTGGATCTTCTAGTAAATTAACTGGTTTTAAGAGTGCTACAACTGATTATGAATTTCATGTTGCAAACAATATTTCAAAAGCTGATATAGAAGCAACTACAATTAATAGTAACGCTAAAATACAAGGCGTAGGTAGTAAGAATTTATCAGTAGGCTCAAATATATGGACATTACTTGTAACAGCACAAAATGGAGAGCAAAGGACATATAAAGTAAATATTATTAGAGATGCAGCAGCAGATAATACTAAAAAATCAGTATCGGATATTATTAGTGGAGCTAATATACATATAGATGGTGATTATATTACTGGATTATCATTAACAAGTTCAATAGATAGTATTGCTACTAAAGTAAATAAATATGATAGTAATGCTACTGTAAAAGTAGTAAAGGAAAATAAAAATGCTCCTAGTAATATTTTAACTACTGGTGATACAGTAACTATTTCAAGTAATGGTGAATCTAAAAATTATACTGTAGTATTATATGGAGATATTAATGGAGATGGAGTAGTTAATGCATTAGATTTACTTAAAGTACAAAAACATATACTTAGTATAAATAAATTATCTAATGCTAATTTAAAGGCAGCAGATCCAAGCAAAGATGGTATTGTTAGTGCATTAGATTTACTTAAAGTACAAAAACATATATTAGGTATTGCATTTATTAATCAAGATTAGGAGGAAACATGAAAAAGAAAATAAAGTATTTATTATTTATAGTATTATGTAATTTGTTTATTACAAAAGTATATGCGGCAAGTGCTAGTATAAAAGCTAGCGCTTCTTCTAGTAAAGTACAAGTAGGAGATACTGTTACCATAAAAGTTAATGTTTCTTCTGGTACTAATTTAGGATCATGGGGATTTAATGTAGGGTATAATAGTAAAGTTTTTTCATTAGTTAGTTCTACTCTTGAAAATAATTTGACTTCACTAGGAGTTGTATCTAATGCATCTACAAAAAATAAAGAATATACTCTTAAATTTAAAGCAAAAGAATCAGGTAGTGGAACATTTTCTATTAATAATGCAGAAATATGGTCATTAGATGAAGAACAATTATCTCCATCAATAAGTAATGCTACTGTAACAGTTGTTTCAAATAGTAGTAGTTCTAATACTAGTTCTAATTCAAATAAATCTAGTAATAATACATCAAATAAGGATGATGATAAGAAAAAGTCTGCTAATAATTATTTATCTAGTTTAGAAGTGGATGGATATAAACTTAGTCCAAGTTTTAATAAAAATACGACGAAGTATAATATTTCAGTACCAAATGATGTTAATGAAGTTAAAATAAGTGGAAAAGCAGATGATAAAGAGGCAGCAGTAAGTGGATTAGGAAAACATGATGTTAAAGAAGGCAAAAATAGAATAGATATAACTGTAACAGCAGAAAATGGTAATAAAAAAACTTATACTATTAATGTAACAGTAAAAGATAAGGAACCAGTTGTTGTAAAAATTGGTGATGATGAATATACTGTAATGCGTTCTAGTGATGGACTTAAAATTCCAAATTCTTATGATGAAATTACTATAACTATTAATGATACAGAAGTTCCAGCGTATAAAAGTTCTTTAACTAATTATACTTTAGTAGGCTTAACAGATAAAAATGGTAAAAGTGCTTTATATATTTATAATGATAATAGGTATGAATTATATAATGAATATAAATTTAATGGAGTTACATTATATATAAAACAACCAGATGAAGATAAAATGATTAAAAATACTAAAGAAGATAAAATAAAAATAAATGATGAAGAAGTAGTAGCATATATTTTAGAAGGAAATAGTTATCCTTTAATATATGGTATGAATATAGAAACAGGAGAAGAAAACTGGTATACATATGATGAATCAGAAAAGACATTACAAAAATTTGTTATAGGTAATAAAAATAGTGCAGATTATGATAAAGGAAGTAAAAAAGGTTCAAACTTATTATCTTTTAATAATGTAGGTGATAAATATAAATTGTTATCTTATATATTAGGAGGTATATCTAGTATATTAATTATATTCTTATTTATTGGTTCATTAAAAATATCTAAATTAAATAGGAAAGAAATTGTCAAAGAAAGTGATAAAAGTTTTTTTGATAAAATAGATGAATCTAATGATAATAATTCAGCTGACAATAAAGAAGTTGTTAAAGAAGATAATAAAGTTGAAATTAAAGATGAAATTAAGGAAGATAAAAAAGAAACAGAGAACTAATTATTCTCTGTTTTTACATTCCAATTTACTAAGCTCTTTTTCATTTAATTCTTTATATGAATTAGTAATTTTTTCATCCAATTTTTTTATTTCATCAATATTTATATCTTTAAAATTATAGTATAAATTGACTATTACATCATCACTTATTGTAATTTCACTATATATGTTTCCATAATCACTATATAATTTATCAAAATGGTTTACTAAGTTTTCAGCACCTGTTTTATTTTTTATATCGTATTTATAGGTATATGTTATATTACTTATTATATCTCCTTTATAAGTAATATTGATAATTGTGTTATCACTTATATCAGTCTTACCATTACATATAATACTTTTTTCTTTTTCTTGTGTTTTTTTCTTAATGTTTATATTTGGAAGTTTAATATTTGTGTTATTAATTATTAA
>AUXO018245899.1_pt1 | contig 11973 bp, 10 predicted proteins | sample 768731 | NCBI WGS metagenome assembly AUXO01 (sample SAMN02715735, study PRJNA202380) | gut metagenome | biome: sheep rumen | host: Ovis aries | place: New Zealand: Palmerston North | reverse complement strand
ATTACGAGCAAAAGATGTTTTGGCAACTGAGCCATTACATGGTCCGCAAGCAGACGAGCATTGAGCATCTGATGAATCTCACAAATGCTGAGCATGCCGTGATGAAAATGCTGCCATATCTTGACGATACCTTTCGGTCTCACCAAGATGACAGCCCGCAAGAACTGCGGCACTTTCTGAGCTGGCAGATTCAGCGTGAAATAATTTTTGCCACTTTGGCCCAAAAGGCTCAAAACAGCAAAAATCCAGAGGCCTTGCTCAAAGCCTTGCAGGACGTAATTCGGTCTGATGAAGAGGTTGCTTAAAGTTGTAAACTACTGTAAAGTAAAAGTAAAGAAACAACCAGCATCTGATAGAGACGCCTGTACCATCACAGTAACTTTCCCAGAAGGCCTTTTCAACTCCACGGATATTATCGAGACACTGCAGCAAGGCATCATAATACCTTTTAAATGCGGTTCCCCAGATTACTCGATAAAAACCGACAAGAATCACATTACGCACATATCTCTTCCGCTAATCCTCCCTCCTGAAAAAAAACGAGCTATGGAAAACGAGTACAGTGAGGAGGATATCGACGACCTTTTACAGAATGAAGATAAGTACGACCCATCGGATGACGAGAAACATTGAGCTGTTACCTGCATTCTTGCAAATACAATGAGGCAGCTGTCACATACATTGTCAATGTGACAGCTGCCTCATTTTTGCAAAATTGATACTTCATTTATCACATAAACTTCAATGTAATAATGTTATCAATGCCATTCATCAAGATGCTTACGCCCACGCGGCGTCAAATGCGTGCCGCGCCGGCCGCGTTCGACCGTCACCATGCCAAAGGCTGCCAGTTTTGTCAGCCGCATGCGCACGGTACTTTCAGACAGGCTTTGACCGTTGTCCGATAAGATTTTCAGGATTTTACGGCGGCTCGTGCCATTGGCATCAGAAGCAGCCTGCAGGATGGCATGGTCTGTCTCATCCAGCGCTGTATCGGCCGAATTATTTGCTTCCACTGGAACTGAATACGGAATCTCATCTTGATTTTTAGCAAAATATTGACGAATGTGGATTGGCAGATTTTCCGGCGCGTAGCCTTCGCCCAGATACCACATGTATTCTACGCAGTTCTTGAGTTCGCGGATATTGCCTGGCCATGTGTATGCCTGCAGATAATGCATCGTTTCCTGCGGCATGTCTGTTTGGATGCCGTGCTCTGCCAAGAACTGCCGTACCAATATAGGGATATCACCCGTGCGTTCGCGCAGCGGCGGCAAGCGTAAATCGAAAACGTTCAGGCGGAAATAAAGGTCCATACGGAATTTCTTCTCTTTGACCAGTTCGAACAGATTCTGGTTGGTCGCTGCAACGACACGTAAGTCCACAGGAATAGGAGTAGTACCGCCAACCCTTATAAATTCTCGTTCTTGGATGACGCGCAGCAGTTTCGCCTGCATAGTCATGGGGATTTCTGAAATCTCATCGAGGAAAATCGTCCCATGATTGGCCATCTCAAACAGCCCTTTACGACCATGTGCCCTGGCTCCGGTAAATGCGCCGTCTTCATAGCCGAACAACTCACTTTCCAGCAGGGAGCTGGAAAGTGTCGCACAGTTAAAGGCAACAAAAGGCCCCCTGCGGCGCGCCGAAGCATTATGAATCGACTGGACAAAAAGTTCCTTGCCTGTACCGCTTTCTCCTTCAATGAGAATATCACTATCCGTCTTGGCGGCCCGCGCTGCCAAACGCACAGCATGCTGAAGCAGCCGGCTTTCACCGCAGATATCACGGAAATTATATTTGGCACGCAGGCCGCGCTGCGGTGCGGCATGATCCATCTTGTCCATATCGGTCCGTGACGTCTTCCGCAGGCTCAGCATCCCGCCTTGTTCATTGCGCCGCCATATAATCTCGTACGGCTGTCCGCTAAGATAAATGATCTTATGCTTCGTCATCTCTGCCAGCAAAGCTGCTGCAGCCTCTTTACCTATAAGCTGTGACAGCGGGCAGTTTGCCAGTATGACATTCTTGCTCTTGAAGATTTCCGACGCAGGACGATTATAATTCGTAACATAGCCCTGCAAATCACAAACAAGAATCCCGTCCCCTGTCAGTTCCAGCAGTGTTGCCAAATCCTGCTGACGCTGCTGGAAGTGGTTGAAAATATTCACAAAGCCGGCACTGAGCGGCATAATGTCTGCTTCATTTTCCCGCAGGATGGCCATAGTCTTGTCATTCACCAGATTCAGCTTGCTGAGAATATCCAAAAGCGTTGTCAGATCAAGCGGCCGCGTGCCAATTTCACAGACATGTTCGATTTCTTTTGGTATGTAGCCGCGTTCATTGGATGTAATGGCATAGTGGATATCGGATAAATCTATTTTTTCGGGATGGTCGTTGTCAAAAGGAATGAGCTTCAGCCGATACATGCCAAGTTCATAGATGGTTGAAATCAGCTGCAGGGACATCTCATGATACGTATTGACGACCAGAACTTTTTCCTGTGCAGGAATCTTCTGCAGTACCTCCCAGCCAAAGCGTGACAGCGTACGACGGATGACAATGACTGGCGTTCCCGGCAGAAGGTACCGGCGGACTCGTTCCAGGACGGTATTGGACGGCACCAGGGCTAAGTCACAGTTGATATAAGTGCAGATTCCTTCTTCAAATGAATACGTTGTAAATTCCATATAATCGCTGAAGAGTTTCTGCAAGAGATAGATGAAATGACGGCGGTCACGCAATAAGATGATTGCAACCTTTGCCTTATGCTGCTTCGAAAACGCTTCCATGATTTTCTCCTTTTGGGATACCATTATATAAAAATAAGCACCATTTAATAATCCCATTATATCCTAAAACAGAGCAGCCTCACTAAAAAAAATACACTGTTACTTTGATAAACCGTATTATGTCTAACGATAAACGGGAATTATTTAAAAAATACAGCTTCCAAAAAAGTTGGCACGGCAATTGCATTATATAAAAGCGTAAGTGTTAGGAATTATCTTTAGGAGGGATTTATATGTCGGATAAAGAAGAAAAGAAAGCCTCGCAGGCCACAGGTGCGGCTCAAGGTGCACCAAAGGAGCAGGAGCACGTACCTTGGTATGGCTACGTCAGTTTGATTTTTGCTATTGTCTTTTTCTCTGGTATATTCGCACAGACGCAGGGATGGCTCAGTGCCTTTGATTATACTTCACTGCTTGGCAAATACGGCAATGTCGCTGCTGTCGGCGACGGCTCCACCACATTCATGGGCAAAGGCGGCATCGGTGCACGTCAGGGCTTCATCTTCGGTCTGAGCCTTGCCCCATGCGTTATGCTGGCACTCGGCGTTGTCGAGATTGTCACGTACCTGCAGGGGCTGCGTGCGGCAGAACGCCTGCTGACGCCGCTTCTCCGTCCGCTGCTCGGCCTGCCGGGCATCACGGGCCTTGCCCTGATTTCCAGCATGCAGAGCACGGATGCCGGTGCAAGTATGACACGTGAGCTCTATGACAACGGCCAGATTACCGGCCGTGAACGCCTGATTTTCTGCGCCTACCAGCTCAGCGCCGATGGTACCATCACAAATTACCTTGGCACCGGTTCAGCACTCTTCGCCATGATGTCCGTACCAATCATCACGCCGCTCATTGTCCTGATTGTATTCAAATTCATCGGTGCTAACCTGTTCCGCATTTATCTGAAACGCTATTCTGAGGAGGATCTGAACCATGCCTAATAAATCTATTATCGATGTATTTGTTGATGGTGCCCGCAAAGGTCTCAAAGTCAACCTCAACAGCATGCTGCCAAACCTCGTTATGGCGTTTGTCCTGATTCAGTTCCTGAAAGTCACGGGCCTTCTTGACCTGCTTGGCAAAGTCTGCGCCCCGATCATGGCCATCTTCGGACTTCCTGGCGAAGGCATCATGGTCCTGTTCGCCGCCTGGCTGGCCATGGGTGGCGGCGTTGGCGCCGCAGCCGGTCTTTTTACCGAAGGAATCCTCACGCCGGAACAGGTTTCCATCCTGATTCCTGCAATCTTCCTGATGGGCGCTCAGGCTCAGTACATGGGCCGCTGCCTTGGCACCGCCGGGGTACAGGGCCGTTTCTATGGTCCGCTGCTCCTGATCTCAATCATCAACGCACTGCTCGCCATGATTGTCATGCGGTTCCTTATTTAACCGGTCTTTCTTACGAATTCTATATTTAGGAGGCTTTCCTTATGGAAAATTTTTCTCTTGATCAGTATCTCAAATATCTTCAGTATCTCGTTAACTTCGACAATGGCAGTATGAATGCCAAAGGCGTGGCCCGTGTTGCAGACTTCTTCAAAGAGAAGTTCTCAGAAGGACCATGGAACTGCGAGCTTATCACTATCCCCGATGCTCCTGTAGGTCCATGCCTCAAGGTGTCAAACACGCCAGATGATGATTACGATGTACTGCTGCTCGGTCATATGGATACGGCCCTGCCGGATGGCGAAGCTGAGAAACGTCCGTATACCATTGATGATAAAGGCATCGTGCGCGGCGTCGGTGTCAGCGACATGAAGGGCTGCCTGCTCTCCACGTATTTCGCATTGGCAGAACTTACAAACGAGCACCGCCTTGACCATGCCAAAGTCTGCTTCCTACTGAACTGCGATGAAGAGACTGGCTCGCGCTATTCCGGGCCAACGCTGAGAGAAGTCGCTAAGCATGCCAAACATGTCATTGTTGTAGAGGCTGCACGCAAGACGGGTGATATGGTCAAGGAACGCAGCGGTGTCGCCGATTACCATCTGCATGCCACGGGTGTCTCTGCCCATGCAGGCGTCAACCCGCAGGATGGCAGCTCTGCTATCAATGAACTCGCCGAATGGATTATCCGCCTGCACAAGCTCAGCAACTACGCTGTCGGTACTTCCGTCAATGTCGGCATCATCAAAGGCGGCAAAGGTTCCAACGTCGTTGCACCGGAAGCTGACGCCGATGTCGATGTCCGCTTTAAAACGCAGGCTGAGTTTGACCGCGTCAATAATGCCATCCGTGAACTCGAGAAGCACAGCTTCACGCCAGGCGGTGCTAAGGTAAAGGCAACCTATCGCCCGAACCGTCCGCCAATGCCCTGCACGGAAAAAACGCAGAAGCTCGCTGACCTTATCTCGAAGCTCGGCAAAGAACAGGGCCTGTCCTTTGGCTGGGTCGCTACCGGCGGCGGCTCTGATGGCAACATCACGGCAGATATGGGCATCCCGACTGTCGATGGCGTCGGTCCTGTAGGTGCCGGCGGACACAGCGCCGCAGAATGGCTTGATTCCAAGAGCGTTGAACCGCGTATGCGCCTGCTGAAATCCACGATTGCTTATCTCTGCGATCATCCAGAATTCTAATAAGGACAAGTCAATCCATAAAATAAAAATAGACGGCTCTGTCAGATTCGAAATCTGACGGAGCCGTCTATTTTATACCTATCGATCAAAACATGGAAGCCGCATATGCTCCCATGGCATCACCGTCATGGCCAACGCCAGGAACTTCCTGCAGCTGCCATTTAAAAGGAACGCCCATCTTTTTCGCAGTCTCCTGCGCCTTCTGATAGAAAGCATGGCCACGCTCCAGACGATTCATTCCCTGCGCATCAGCTTCCGGTGTCTTTCTAAGTACCTTGGAACGCTTTGTATCCTGATCACCCAGCAGAATCGTCACTGGCTTCGAAAAAGCTTTTGCTAACTGCTTATCGGATATAGAAAGACCTTTGAGTCCATAAGGAAAATCTACAGAGCGGTCCGGCATTGTATACCAGCCTGCATTGGCAATCACGATTTTGTCAGCTGTGCATTTTTCCCCCAACAGGACATAACGATGAATCAGCTGCGCCCCTGCCGAATGAGCAAAAAGAATTACCGGACTCTTATGAAGCTGCATTCGTGCACGCACATCCGCCGTTACGTCATCGATAACAGAAAAAATCCAAGTCGACTCCGGATTCAGCTGAACATCGCCTTCCTGATTGACAACATGACCGAGATTATAGTAGGGAACACCAGGGAACTTCTCCTCTGAGAACTCTGGACATACCACTAAAAATCCCTTTTCTTCCGCAGCTTTGATCCAACCATCACGATATGTATCAGCATTGCGATTCAAACCATGAAATACAACGATAACAGGCTTGCCGTCCTGCCAGGAAGAAGAACGATACGTAAAGATGCGCATCGGTTCATAAGAATTTCCCTGGGATTCTGGCATAAGATAACTCCCTGATCCTACGGGAATTGTTGAGAGATTGTGTGATGCTGCCTGTGTTATCTGCAGCGGCAATAACAAGACTGCCAGCATCAGTAAAATAAATGTACATACACTAATTTTTTTCATGCTTTCCCCTTCTTAATCAATATATGCTATCAACTCATCAAAAGATTACAGCCATCAGGAAAGACACGACCAAAGCAACTCCCATCGGAATGGCAGTACGCTTTACAAGGTCTACTGGTGATACATCAGCCACGCCTGCAACTGCGACGACAGCTGCCGTGATTGGCGAAGCACTGCGTGCAATGCTGGCAGCCATCTGCATCGGCGTAATCATGGCAGCTGGCATCATCGATAATCCCTTGGCAATGTCAGGAACCAGTGCACCGAAGGAATAAAATGGAGCGTTGCCGGAGCCCATGATAATCGCCGAAACTGCTACGATCAAGGTCATTACCAGAGTTACGCCTACAGCACCGAAGCCAGAGCTCTGTGCCCCCTGAATAATCATGTCAATGGCTCCGATTTTCGTAAGGCCGAAAGCAAACGTTTCGCCAGCGACAATCAAGGTAACGACCGTCGCAAACAAATGACCCATACCATCAAAGAACACCTGAATACTCTTACAAACATCCTTAGGGTTACGAGTGCGGATCAACTCCATGAGCATAGCAATGAACACACTGATGATCATAGCCGTTACAACAGGCATCTTAATGCTGGAAATGCAGAGCTTACTGAATACCAAGACCAAAATAATGGGAATCAACGGTAAAAGTGCATAGATTTTAGGTGGGAGTTCCTCACCAGCCTGTTCTGGAACTGCCTGAAGTTCTTGCGGTTCCACACCTTCCTTGCGGTCAAAATAGCGCTGTACGAAATAATGTGAAGCAGCAATAGCTGCCATCGTGACCACAGCAATCGGAATCTGTTCATTAACAAAATAATCAGCTACATCCAAGCCAGCCGTCTTAGCGGCAAATACTGCTGTTCCGGAAGCTGGACCAAGGTCCAGGCATGGTGTTGTCGCTACGACAGCGGCTGCCGACAAGCGGCTGACGCCAAGATTAACGAGGACTGGATACATCGTAGCCATTAACAGGACGCAGAGACCTGCCGCACTCGGGATGACGATATTGAGCAGCTGGCCAATGATATAGCTGACAGCCAGCAGGATATAAGGTGATTTGACGAGACTCAATGGTTTGGCAGCAATATGGACCAGACTCCGGCTGGCACCGATATGATCCATGTACTTGGCAAAGCCGCCTACCGTCATAATCATAAGACCGATACCGGCCGCGCGAGTACTGAACGTATCCTCAATAAATTTGAAAATATCGAACCAAACGAATCCGGTAGATTTTTTTGCATCCAGCAGCGGATACCCCATCAGAATGGCTGTGGCCAAGAGGAATATACCTCCGGCAAAAAGTACAGCCTGCGGTTTCATGCGTTTGATAATCAGCCATGCAACAACAATCGTTGTCAACAGGGCAATTCCCAAAGACAACATAATGCTCTCCTCCTAACTCTTACACAGTGAATTTACTTTCTGCTCAAAATTTCCTCAATCACAGATGCCAATAATCTTGCTCTAGGGATTACGGAATCCAGCTCCATATATTCACGCTCCGTATGTGCGCCGCCACCAACAGGGCCTAAACCATCGATGGTCGGTGCACCGGCATCTGCGGAGAAACTGCCATCTGAACCGCCACCGCTAGCCGTCCATCCAAAATCAACACCGACACGCTTTCCCTGCTCTTCTATCAATTTCATTAATTCACGTGTTTTATCAGAGGGCAGCATCGGCGGTCTGGTAATGCCACCTTCTATCTCAACCTGCGTATCTGGTACATGAGGATGCTGTTTCAAATCATGCATCAACTGCTCAATACGGGAGATTTCTTTTTTGTCATAGTAACGCACATCCACAGCTGCTTTGGCCAGCCCTGGTACAGCATTGATTACAGTCCCGCCTTCTACCAAGCCTACATTGACCGTAGTTTCCTTTGATAAGTCAGTCGCTCTCTGCAGGGCAATGATCCAATATGCCAATTCTTCAATGGCATTGCGGCCACTCTTGTAATCCACGCCAGCATGAGCACTTCGTCCATTCACAGTCAGATGATAACGTGCAATCCCTTTGCGCTGATATACCAGATTGCCATTGGCACGGCCACATTCCAAAACCAGTACACAATCAGAAACTTTGGCCAGTTGCTGATTCACGGTCTTTGAATACCGTGAACTGATCCCTTCATGGTCTGTATTTAAGAACACGCAGATATGTTTCCCTTTTAACTGTCCTTTCTTTTGCAGTGCCCGCAACACATACAGTCCAGACAATGCACCGCCTTTGCAGTCTACAACGCCGGGCCCCATTGCGCGATTTCCTTGCACACTGAACGGACGCTTGGCTGCGGTCCCTAAAGGAAATACCGTGTCTAAATGGGCCAATAATAAAACATCATAATGATCAGCTGGTTCGTTCGTAATCTTCAGGCAATTGCCGATAGAAGGAGCCAGCGCTAATGCTTCAACATGCCACCCTAATTGTTCATACTGTTCTTTGAAAAACTCTGCTACCTTTCCAGCTCCGACTGGTTCAGAAGATGAACTGTCTATATTGACTAGATATGCCAGCTCTTTTTGATAGCAGTCCATATCAATAATTGATTCCGTGCTGTCGCTCATGATGCGTCCTTCCTTTTCTGTATTTCATTTATCTTTATATTTATAGTTTAAATGATATATTCGCATAAGTACAATTCGCAGTTCTACTATTATCATTAGCAAAACGAATTGCGGCAGTCTCACGATAATGATAAGATGTGCTTATATAATAGGTGGCTTTATCCTATTTTGCCTTATATGATTGCAGAGGGTCGATACATATGCTTTTAAAACAAATCCAATACTTTCTGGCTGTGGCAGAGTGCCGTCATTTTACACGCGCTGCCGAGCGCCTTTTTGTCTCACAATCGGCACTGTCGCAGCAGATTACCAAATTGGAAAATGATCTGAATATCCAATTAATCAATCGGGATACCCACCCAATCGAATTAACGCCAGCCGGTGAGGACTTCCGTCGCGGTGCAGAACGGATTCTCGCAGATGTCAATCAACTTCAGGAAAATATGAAACAGTGGCAGGAGCCCCAAAAGCACACCATCCATATCGGCATGATCATGGGACTTGGCGGTATGCCACTATCTGATTATCTGGCAGAATTCAACACCAGCTATCCAGAGGCCCGCTTCACCCTTGAGCATCATTTAAGCAAAGAATTATGCAAGATGCTGCTCGACGGTCAATTGGATTTTGCTATTTTCGCCGCTCCACAGAATATCGATACCTACCCATTCGAGATTCTGCCCATACAGCAGGAGCCTTTTCTAGCACTTCTGCCCATAGATCATCCTTTGGCTAAGGGAAGGTGTCTGGATTTAGTATCAGCAAAAGATGAACCATTCATCTTCCCCACACCAGAAAATGTTTCCTATGATATTTTCTGCGCTGCCTGCAAAGCTGCCGGTTTTAAGCCTGATGTTGTCAGTTATTGCAGCGGTGCGGCTAATCGTATGGACTTGGTAAAGGCAGGATTAGGCATCACATTGATCTCTGAAAGTGCCTTACATTACCATAAAGCAGAGGGCCTTCCCGTACTGCCATTGAAACATCCCATCTATAAGCATACCGTCGCAGCCCGCCTGACAGCTGCACCGCCATCCTTCCACAAAGATGCATTTTGGAATCATCTCAAACAAAAGCTTGGCATCCAGTGAACAATCGAAACTCATTAATTCAACTATAAAAAGGGGCCTGTCATCTCTGAAAAGCAGAAATGACAAGCCTTCTTCATAGTTGGCAGTAAATATGTTATAAAATGATACACTCAGAAGAAAAATTCAACACGGCCAAAGAGGTTTTCAATCTTTGTATCAGTAGCAATGTCTTTACCGTTGGCATACCGAAGTGTCACAAGTGTATTGCGGACCGGGACATAGCGTGCACCAACTTCCCATGCTTGTTGACCGGCACGCACAGCATTAAAAATAGAAAACAGTGCCGTATTATCGCCGAGATAACGATACGCCATCCATACACCCCAACTTCCCTGATTGGCAGCTTTCGCTTTTCTGTAATCATATTCGATGCTCCAAGCCTTATTAAGATCATCCGCTGCAGTGTTGTTCGCATAAAATCCATTCAGTTCATGAAACTTGTTAAAACGATAATCTGCTTTGAGCAGCCAGATATTGGCATTGTCTTCTTTATCCTGACGTTTACTGAGTTTTTTCTTCTCTGCTGTACTTTTTAGATTATCTTTTATATACAAGAAATTGTCTGCATTGAGATGATGAAAATCAAGGCCGCCTACAAACTTGCCATTTTTATAGCCCAGCCCCGCATACTGATAATTAGCCGTCTCATCTTCGACCAATTTTGCATTATTTACCGTTTTTAGACTGCTAAGACCAGATTTACGTCCGGCACTTGCCGTAAAGGTCACTTTATTACCAAACTTGACTTCTACACCAGAAAAATTGGTGTAGAAAATCGTATCATCATCAATCGGAGCAAATTTGCCAAGTTTAACCTGGAAGCCGGGATAATTGCCCTGCGCCCAAATACGTTTAAGCGATAGAGTCGTGTCCTGCTTATCTCCGTGTTTATCACTGTCACCAGAAGTATCTTTTGCTAAATCTGTACTGGCTTCAATACGCGATTTCACATGCCAATTCCTGTTAACTTCCGCCGTCGGCTCAAGACGCAGTAAGAGCTGATCGTCATTTTTCTTCGAACCTTCATCTGTATTGCGGCGGCTCCAGTAGGTATAACGGGCCATGCCCTTCCATTTCACCGCATCAGCATTGCGTTCAAGATTGCTGACACGAACCCCAAGATTATTGAGTTCCCCCGAGAACTCGGCAGCTAATTTGTCAATAAGAGCTTTATCCGCGGCAGAGACATTATCCCTAGCCATAGCTTTAGCAACCATCTGTGCCATTTCATAACGCGTAATACTTTGATTACCGCGGAATGTCGTATCACCATAGCCCTCAATAACGCCATCTGCTACCAACTGGGATACAGCATCATAAGCCCAATGGTCAGTAGGTACATCGGAAAATGGATTGGCTGCTGCAAACGTCGTAGATGCCACGCCAATGACGATAGACGTCGTCAAAGCAGATACAAAAGACTTCTTCATTAAAACTCCTCCTATCTTTATACGATATCTAGTAGATATAAATTATACAATTTTCATATAATATTAAAAATATTCAGATAATATAAGCTAGGTAGTGATTACCTATAAGGGAAACCTATGCCTTTTCATATAGGTCAACCATTCTTTAGTATCCTTTTCCATAACTTTTTACGCTCCCTTTTCTCTTGTTCATATATACAGTTTAGATGATTCTGCCGTTAAAGTACAATTCGTAATTCTACTACAATTATTAGTAAAATCAATCTTTTAATGAGAATTAATATCTATAGAAGTAAAAAAATAATAACATGATTTCTAAAAATAAGAATAGACGACTTCATCAGTAAGTGCTATATCATCAGTTATATGAGATATAATACTCCCCCGACTGCATGAGCAGTCGAGATAGTTCATTATTTGCAGTTTTGTTGAATATTCAGCACTTTACAACTTTTGAAGCATAATAAAATCGCATAGCCTCCTTTGCGATGTATAATAAAGTCGCTAAACCAAAACACCAAAGAAGGG
>AUXO014044558.1_pt1 | contig 11973 bp, 17 predicted proteins | sample 768731 | NCBI WGS metagenome assembly AUXO01 (sample SAMN02715735, study PRJNA202380) | gut metagenome | biome: sheep rumen | host: Ovis aries | place: New Zealand: Palmerston North | reverse complement strand
TACCCGCAGATAATGAGAGCTAACGGGCTTAACGGATATACAAAGGAAGCTGCAAAGCCGACAGTGCCAACACCGACACCGAAACCCGCAGAGCCGAGCAAGGTATATTACACCGTGGCTAAGGGTGATAACCTTACCAAGATAGCAAAGAAGTATAAGACGACAGTAGCACAGCTTACTAAGTTAAATAATATTAAAAACCCGAACTTAATATATGCGGGGCAGAAATTACGGGTTAAGTAATGTATAGGGCTTGTAGTAGGTGCGGACGTATACACAGCACTAAGTATAATTGCCGCCACAATAAGCCCGCTTTTAACGCCGATAGGTACGGCGTGGCACAAGAGCGCAAGCTAAGAAGTACAAAGGCGTGGACGGATAAGTCAATACAGATCCGAGAGCAAGCACAATATTTATGTGAAGTATGCAGGGACAAAGGTATATATAATTACAACGACTTAGAAGTACATCACATAAACAAATTAAGGGAGGACAAAGCAGGGTTACTAAATGATAGTAACCTTGTTTGTCTTTGCGTTACACACCATAAGCAAGCCGATAGGGGGCAGCTAAGCAAGGAATATTTAGAAAACTTAGCCCAAAGACGGCTTAACGGCGCATAACCCCCCTACCAAGAGGGGCAAAGCGCCAAAAAAACGCAAGACCAAACGCCCTAAGTTCGGACACAAAAATTATTATTTTCATAAGTTTTTTTGGAAAAAACGGAAAAAACGGCGAAAAAGCCCGAAAAACGAGCAAAAAGCCTTAAAAAGGCTAAAAAAGTTTAAGAGGGAGCGCAAAAGCGAGGTAATGGAATGAAAAATAATGAGTATATCGCTATTAGCGAGCTTAAACCCTATGAAAAGAACGCCCGAACACACAGCGACAAACAAATAGAAGCGCTTGTCAATTCTATAAATGAGTTTGGGTTTATTCCGCCCGTTATTATAGACGAAAACAACGTCATTTTAGCGGGGCACGGCAGAGTTGAAGCGGCTAAGCGTGTAGGTCTTAAAGAAATACCATACAGGAAAATAACACATTTAACCGACGAGCAGAAGCGGGCTTTTATTTTAGCCGATAACAAGTTAAGCGATTTAGGCGGTTGGGACTTTGATTTATTAAGCGAGGAAATAGCGGATATTAAGTTCGATATGGGCGACTTTGGGTTTGATAGTTTGGATCCAATAGAGCTTGACATAGAGGACGACGAGCAGAAAGAAAACGAGCGAATGAGAACAAACAACGCTTATAACTTAGGCTTGATAGATTATGACAACCTTACAAATGACTTTTGGCAAATGCCCGTTATAAGAAATAACAATTACATACCAAAAGACTTAATAGGCTTTAATTACGCCAAGACGAGCAAGAACAAAAGCGCAGGGGTGCATTTTTACGTTGACGACTACCAATTTGAACGTATATGGAATAACCCCGAAAAATATTTAGACGTGCTTATAGACTATGACTGTATTTTAAGCCCCGATTTTTCGCTTTATATGGATATGCCTATGCCAATGAAAATATGGAATATTTACCGTAGTAGGCAAATAGGCGCTTACTACCAAAGCAAAGGAATAACCGTTATACCAACAATAAGTTGGGCGGAAGCGGACACGTTTAATTTTTGCTTTAAGGGAATACCCAAAGGCAGCATAGTATCAGTTAGCACAATAGGCGTTAAGCGGAGCAAAGAAGCCTTACAAATATGGCGGGACGGTATGGACGAAATGATACGGCAAATAGAGCCGTCCGCTATTCTTATATACGGCGGCAAACTTGATTATGATTACGGACACATTGAAACGCATTATTACAACAACAAAGTAACAGAGAAACTCAAAAAGGAGCAATAAAATGGGAGGACGAGGAAGCAGTAGCGGCGGAGGAATACCGACAATAACGCCAGGCGGTGGCGGTGGTAGTGCAGGCTTTGCAATGGACGCCAAGCCAGGAAGCCCAAACACATTAAAAGACGCATTAGGCACAAAAGGGCGTGCTATGTCAACACAAAGGGCTGTTATGGGAGCCAACCCGTTTTATGACGGCACTTATAGAGAGTATAGCGAGAATTGCCAAAGGGCAGTAGTAGCAACAGAAGCCCGCTTTAGAGGTTACAACGTTATAGCACAGCCGACTTATGAGGGCGATAAATTACCAAGTGCGGCTTATGTCAACCCGAAAACGGGCGTAAGGAATAGTTTTTGGATGGGCGCATTTAAGGGAGCAAAACCCGAAAAAGTAGGCTCAACATCAGTAAACAAGACACAACAAAACCTTGAAAGTAAAATGAAGTCTTACGGCGACGGATCCCGTGGAATTATGCAAGTGCAATGGAAAGGCGGCGGCGGGCACGTTTTGAACGTAGTGCAGAAAAACGGCAAAACATATTATTATGACGGGCAAGTAGGCGCAAAATATGACGCAAGCAAATTGTATAAGGCAATTAAACCAACAAAGACGCAACTTGTTAGAACAGACAATTTGAAGTTTTCTGACAGGGCTAAAAATTCGGTAATGAAAACGCCAAAGGGATAAAAGAAAGGAAACATAATTATGATAACTTATGACGAAGCATTAAAAAAAGCAAAAGAGCTAAAACCGACAATAGATAATTGCACGGAATACGAAAACGGTTATGTTTTTGGGTGCAAGTACGACGACAATTACGAGGGCGGCAACCATACCCCGTGCGTTATTCTTAAAGAAAACGGCAAAGCCGTAGCAATGCCCTATTTTGTAATACAGGGAGCAGGCAAAGAAATAAGAAGTTTTGACTTATAAGGGGTGTAAAAATGGCAAAAAAAGACTTAAACGAGCAAGCCCAACATATATTAAAGATAGCAGAAGAAAGCGGCGTACAAAGTAATTTCTTTTTTCTAACAACCTTTAAGCGGTATCAAGTGCAACTTAACATATTAGCCGAGCTTGAAAAAAATATGAAAGAGGACGGTATGTTAGTTACTAAAGAATACGTTAAAGGTCGCAAGAATTTATACAGCAGCCCCGCCGTAGCCGAGTATAACAAGACAACCGACAGCGCAAACAAGACGGTGGCTACACTAATGCGAATTATTAAGAGCTTTAACGTTGTTGAGGAAACGGACGACGACGAGGATCCGTTATTCAAAGCTATAAACGGCGGCGGGGACAATGAATAAAGCTTATGACTTTTGCAAAGCTAATTACCGAAAGAAAACGACGCCCAAGTATGTAAAGTTACAAATGCGGGACTTTATGAAAATATGCGAGGGCAAGAATAAAAAGTATATAGTAAGCGAAAAGAAAATAAAGCAAGTTGAAAGCATATTAAAACTATTGATTATGCCTAAAGGACTTAAAGCGGGTAAAACGCTTTACGAAAGTACCGTAGGCTATCAATGGTTTTTTTATATTGCGGTTTTATGCGTCGTTTATAGGGACAACCCGCAAAAGCGACGTTATGAAACGGGCATATTAGAGATATGCCGAAAGAATTTTAAAACGTACACAATAGCAACTATTTTTATATTGCTATTCATAACCGAGCCGCAGTTTTCAAAGTTTTACAGCGTTGCGCCCGACGGCTCATTATCACGGGAAATTAGGGAAGCGATTAGCGAAACGATAAGAAGCAGCCCGTTAATTTATGAGTTTAAGGGCGCAAAGCGTTTTAAGATTTTGCGAGATTATATTTTGTTTAAGCCGACGCAAATACAATATATCCCGTTAAGTTATTCAACTTCAAGAATGGACGGCAGACTACCCAATGCGTTTATAGCCGACGAAGCGGGGGCGCTGCCGACAAGTTACGCTATACAGGCTATGCGAAGCGGACAGCTTAACATACTTAATAAGTTAGGCTTTGTTATTTCCACGAAATACCCGACTATTGACAACCCTTTTGAGGACGAAGTTAATTACAGTAAAAAAGTATTAGACGGGTTAGAAAAGGACGAAACCCGCTTTAGCTTGTTATATGAGCCCGACCAAACAAAAAATTGGGAAACGGACGACCTTATATTACAGCAGGCTAACCCCGTAGCTTTAGAAATACCCGAAATATGGGAGGACTTATTAAAGAAACGGGCTTATGCCATAGCAGTAGAAAGTGCAAGGGAAAACTTTGTAACAAAGCATTGCAACATAATCTATCAAGGGCAAGGAACGGAAACTTATATAGACGTTAAGGACGTGCAGGCGTGTAAAGTGGCAAAAATTGATTGGAGCGGGCGAGTGGTATATTTAGGCGTTGACCTTTCCGAAAGTAACGATAATACAGCCGTTTCTATGGTATCGGTGGACGACGATAACCGCATATTAGCCGAGAGTGTAGCCTTTATTCCAGAGGGCAGAATTAACGAAAAAACCGCAGCCGAAAAGGTAGACTATTCGGAGCTTATTAAAACGCTTAAATGTATAGCGTGCGGCGACAAGGTTATAGATTATGCCGTAGTAGAGGACTTTATATTATCAATAGAGGAAAAGTACGGCGTGCAAGTGCAGGCGATAGGGTATGACCGTTGGAACGCATTAAGCACAGCGCAGAAATTAGAACGAGAGGGCTATAATTGCGTAGAGATCCGACAACATAGTAGCGTATTACACCCGCCGACAAAACTATTAAAAGAAAAGATTTTAAAGGGCGAATTTGAATACACCGAAAATAAATTACTTGAAATCAATTTTCAAAATGCCCGTTGCACATACGATACAAACAAAAATTTATACGTGCATAAGAAAAAGAGCAAAGGCAAAGTTGATATGGTAGTAAGCCTTATAAATGCGGTTTACCTATTACAGCAAGACGTATTTTTAAACCAAATGGACTTTGCCGTACAAGTCTTATAAGAGGGGAGGTTAAACAATGGGGCTTTTTAATTTTTGGAAGCGGGACGACAACCAAACGACAGAGCAGACAACCGAAACGTACAGCCCACTAAACAACGTAAACGACGTATTATTAAAAGCATTATTGAATAACGAGCCAATAGACCGTGAAAAGGCTATGACAATACCCGCCGTAAGCGGTGCGGTTGATTTTATCGCTAATACCGTTGCGGCAATGCCTATTAAACTTTATAAAAACACTAAAGGCAAGGTAGAGGAGCAAGACAAAGATACACGGGTTAAAATCTTAAACGGCGACACAGGCGACACGTTAGACGCTTTTCAGCTCAAAAAAGCTATGGTTATTGACTACCTTATGGGAAAGGGTGGTTATGCTTACATAGAAAGAAACCGTAACGACGTTACGGGGCTTTTTTATGTAGAGGATATTTACATAACTATTCTTAGAAACTATAAGCCTATCTATAAAGACTATGTAATTTTAGTTGAGGGGCAACAGTACGCCCGCTATGACTTTGTGAAACTTCTTAGAAATACTAAGGACGGAGCCGAGGGCATAGGCGTAACGGAGGAAGTAAGCAAGGCGCTTGAAACGGCTTTTAACACTATTTTATATCAATTAGGAATGGTTAAGAGCGGCGGCAATAAAAAAGGCTTTTTGAAAGCTCAAAGGAAATTAGGGCAAGACGAAATAAACTTACTTAAAACGGCGTGGAAAAATCTTTATGGCAACAACGAGGAAAACGTCGTAGTGCTTAACAACGGGCTTGAATTTCAAGAAGCAAGCAGTAGCAGCGTAGAAATGCAGCTTAACGAAAGCAAGGTAACGTTAGCGAGCGAAATAAACAATATATTTCATATTTACCCAAATGACTTTTGGCGAACTTTTAAAGAAGCAATTTACCCGATTTTAAAAGCTTTTGAAACGGCGTTAAACCGTGATTTACTTTTAGAAACCGAAAAGGGCAAATGGTTTTTTGAGTTTGACGTTAAGGAAATTGTAAAAGCGAACATAACGGAGCGTTACGACGCATACAAGACCGCCAAAGAAACGGGCTTTATGACTATTAACGAAATACGCCGAGCCGAAAATATGAATTACGTAGAGGGCTTAGACGTTGTAAACGTTGGCTTAGGTGCGGTGCTTTATGACACCAACAGCCATAAATATTACACGCCAAATACAGACTCTTTAACGGATCCAAACGACGGCGTACAAACAGGCGCAGAAAGTGAAACCGATAAAAGCATACAAAACCTTATAAAAGACAAGGAAATAGACACAGCTTTTGAAGAAAGCGGCAATAGTGCCGAGGGTTAGGAGGTGAGCAAATGGGCAACGAAACCTTTTTAGAAAAATGTAAGGAAATAGTTAGAAATTATACTATTGAGCATATGGATAAAAGCGACACAATACCGCCGTTTGACGTATTTGTAGTATGGAGCTGCAAAACATTACAAAACCATAAAGCGTTATTAAGTACAACAAATAGGGACGGTATGTATTACGAATGTACATACAACGGCGATAAAAACGAGCTTTATTTAGACGCTTATAAAAAGTTTGAAAACCGAGCTATTGAATGTTAGGAGGTGACTAAATGCAAGTAAATATTAGAGCCGACAGCGTGGAAATAGAGGGTTACGTAAACGCCATAGAGCGGGACAGTAAGCCGCTATGGTCGAGAATGGGGCGCTTTATCGAGCGCATTTGTAAGGGGGCTTTTAAGCGTGCTTTGGAGCGAAACAGCGACGTTAAGCTTTTGCTAAACCACGATAAAAGCAAAATTTTAGGCAGTACAAGGCAAGGAAACCTTGAATTGAGAGAGGACAACATCGGACTTAAAGCCCGTGCAACTATTACAGACAAAGAAGTAATGGAAAAAGCGAAAAAGGGCGAGTTAGTGGGTTGGAGCTTTGGCTTTTATGACAGACCTAACGGCGTTATTAAACGAATGGTTGACGGTATGCTACACCGAAGCGTCGAGGACTTAGACCTTGAAGAAGTAACCATACTTGACAACACCAAAAACCCCGCTTATGACGGTACGCTTATCGAAGTACGAGAAAGCGACGGACAAATGCAATTTAGAGCCGAGCCGTTTATAGACGAGGTAACAACTACCGAGGAAATTTCGGCAGTTGAGGAAACACCCGCAGAGGAAAAGCGGGAGGAAGCACAGCCTAAACAACAAAAAGTTGTTGAAAACAATATTGACTATTCCAAGTACAAAAAAATCATTGACGAAATGAAAGAGGAGGACTAATTATGTACGAAAAGGAACTTAGAGAAAAGAAAAACGACAGAATTACAAAGGCAGAGGAAATACTCAAAAAAGCCGAAATGGAAAAAAGGGAGCTTACCGACGCCGAAGCGCAGGAGCTCGCAGAAATTAGGGACGACGTAAAGCGCATTAAGGCAACACTCAAAGCCAAAGGCTTCTTTGACGGTGAGAGTATGGGCGACGAAAGCCGAGCAAAAGACAAAAAAGGCGACGGTTGCAATAAGCGTGACGACGAAGCGGACGAAGCGCAGGAGCTTAAAACAAGAGCCGCCGAGGAAAGGGCGCTTTTTGACGCTTATATCCGTAACACCATTAACGAGCGTGACGCAACCAATATGACTAAGGGCGACAACGGGGCTATTATCCCGACCACTATCGCAAAGGAAATTATACGTAAACTTTACGATATTTGCCCCATTCTTGAACGCTCGCAGAAATTTAACGTTAAGGGCACGCTTGAAATTCCGTATTATGACGAAAGCACGCAGGCTATAACGGTAGGTTGGGCTAACGAATTTGAGGAGCTTACAAGTCACGTAGGCAAGTTTACCAACGTATCGCTTACGGGCTATCTTGCGGGCGCTCTTAGCCTTATTTCAAAGAGCCTTATTAACAATTCGGAATTTGACGTAGTTGGCTTGATTGTTGACTATATCGCTTATTCTTGGAAGCGTTGGCTTGAAAACGTACTTCTTAACAGCAGCGGCAGCGTAGAGGGACTTACAGGCGTTACAAAGGTAACAACGGCAGCGGCGCAGACGGCTATTACCGCCGACGAGGTTATAGAGCTTAAAGACAGCGTAAAAGATATGTTCCAAAATAACGCTATTTGGATAATGTCACCCGCAACCCGTACCGCTCTTAGACTTCTTAAAGACGACGTAGGGCGTTATCTCTTGCAAGACGATATTACAGCGCCGTTTGGGGCTACACTTCTTGGCAAGCCTATTTACGTTTCCGACAATATGGCAGATATGACGGCAGGCGCAACCGCTATTTATTACGGCGATATGACGGGACTTGCAACCAAATTTAACGAAAACCTCGAAATTATGGTTTTGCGTGAGAAATACGCAACGCAGCACGCTATCGGTATAGTAAGTTACAGCGAATTTGACGCAAAAGTCATTGACGCACAGAAAATAGCGGCGCTGAAAATGCACGCATAAGGAGTTGACCGTAAATGTATAAAGCAATAAAGAGCTTTAGCGGTACGGTATCAATGCGTAAAGGTGAGGAAAAGGCTATTACCGATAAAACGGTAGTAGCCGACCTTTTACGAGCGGGCTATATTGAGGAAGTAAAGCCCGAGCCGAAACAGCCGCAGGCAAAAACGGCAAAGAAAAACTAATATTATTTGTTGTTTAGGCAACCGACCAAAAGGGAGGTAACAAATGAATAATATACAAAAGGTTAGCGAAATCACAACACAGGATATAGCGGAATATATCCGACTTGACGACCTAACCGCAGACGAAAACAACACCCTTAATAATCTATTAAACGTATCAAAGGCGTATATAGCGAGTTATACGGGCTTGACCGCCGAGCAAATAGACACACACCCCGATTTTGTTATCGTGGTTTTAATTCTATGCCAAGATATGTGGGACAACCGCACGTTATACGTTGATAACGCAAATCTTAACAAAGTGGTTGATACTATCTTAGGTATGCACAGCGTGAATTTGTTATGAAACTAATAACAAATGCGGGCAAGTATAACCGTAAAATAATAATCTATAAAGTTATAAAGGCGACGGATCCGCAGGGCTTCCCAACGGAAAAGCGGCAAAACATATTAACCCCGTATGCAAGCGTCAATACTACAAGGGGTATGACGATTATTAAAAATAATAGCGACTTTGAAAAAGCCTATACTAACTTTACTATCCGCTATCCTAAGACCAAAATAACAAGGGATATGCTTATAGAGTTTAACGGCAAGATTTACACTATTGAATATCTTAACAATGTCAATGAAGCTAACACCGAGTTGGAAATACAAGCAAAGGAAGTTACGCACTAATGGCTAAATTTACTTTGGAGCTACCAACCGAGCTAATCAAAGAAATTGAAAAGATAGATAAAAATAGTGATAAAATTTTTGGCGGTATGACGAAAGCAGGCGCAGAAGTTACGCTTGCCAATGTGAGGGCAAATGCGCCACAGAGTTGGAAAGGCAGTAATATAATGCGTAATATCGGCTTAACAAGAGTTTATAAAACGCCAAGCGACGACGGCATAAACACAAAAGTAATAATAAGCGGGTATTTTATCAACCATAACGGCAAGAGAACGCCCGCCCCGTTAGTTGCTAATGTGTTTGAGTACGGAAGCGTTAAGTTTGCTAAACGTCCTTTTTTCCGAAAGTCATTTAGGAAAAGCCAAATAGAGCAAGCTATGTTAAAGGCGCAAAAGGAATTAAGCGGAGGGCTTTTAGAATGAACGAGCTAATAGAACGTATTTTTAGTAATTTCATAGTACCCGTAAGTTTTTTACGATATGACGGCAACGCAACGGCTTATGTAACGTATCAACAAACAGATATAGACAATACGTTAAGCGCCGACGACGCCCTTATAAATTACGTAGATTATTACGACTTTGATATATACAGCAAGGGAAACTATTTCCCGATTATTGAGGGTGTAAAAAACATTTTAACAGATAACGGCTTTAGGTGGATGCCTACCCGCAGTAGTGGGGACTTATACGAGGACGACACGGGCTATTATCATAAAACATTATGCTTTGCAATAGAGAGGAGCAATTAGACTATGGCAAAAATAGGACTTAATAACTTTAGGTACGGTATACTTACCGAGGACGCAGAGGGTAACCCCACTTACGGTGTAGCCAAGAAGCCCGCAAAGGCGGTAAGCTGCAATGTATCAATATCAAACAATGACGCCCGACTTTATGCGGACGACGGGCTTGCCGAGAGTGATACATCATTTCAAAGTGGCACCGTTACTATGGGCGTTGACAACGACGACTTACAGACTATGGCAGACCTTTTGGGACACACTTATAGCGAGGAAAACGGGATAGTTAGAAACGCAGACGACACCGCCCCGTATGTTGGCTTAGGTAGAGTTGTAACCCGTATGGTAAGCGGCGCACTTCAATATAAAGTTGAATTTTTAAGCAAGGTTAAATTTGCCGAGCCGTCGCAGGAGGACACCACAAAGGGTGAAAGCGTAGAGTTTGGCACAACCGAAATAGAGGGTACAGTATCGGCGCTTGCAAATGGACAATGGAGCAACGCAAAGGTATTTACCGACAAGAGCGCAGCCATAACATACTTAGAGAGCTTGTTTGGCACAGCAACCGCACAGGCAGGCGGTAACTAAAAGGGAGCGGCTTAATTGCCGCCCCTTATTTTTGTATTTTACGGAGGTAATGAAATGAAAGATTTTAATGGGGAAATAGAATACAAAAACAAAAAGTACAAACTATTATTTAACCTTAATTCAATGCAGCAGATACAAGAGGAATACGGCAGTATTGATAAATGGGGCGAGCTTACAGACGGCAGCGATTTTAATAACGGCGAGCCTAATATTAAAGCCCTTGTATTTGGCTTAACGGCAATGATTAACGAGGGTATAGAAACAGATAACGAGGAAAAAGGCGAGAACACACCGCTTTTAACTCAAAAACAAGTTGGCAGAATACTAACCGAAATAGGTTTAAAAAATGCGTTAGATATTATGAACAACACAGTTATAGAAAGCACTAAAAACGAAAAAAACGAGTAGTCCCCGACGAGGAGGAAACGGATCCGATTATTGACTTTACGTGGTTTTATTTTATCGGTAAAACCAAGTTGGGACTTTCCTTTAAGGAAACGGGGCGACTTACTCTTAGAACTTTTTTTAAGTTATATGAACATTATAAAAACGACTATGATTTAGAGTTTACACTAAAGCGTAAAAATTTAACTTATGCAGAAGCGCAAGCACAAGCAGACAAAAACGAGGAATGGTTTTAAAGGGGTGATTAAATGTCTTTTGGCGGTAGCATAAAATTAACAGGCGAAAGCGATTATAGGCGAGCCTTACAGCAGATAACAAAAGACTTAAAAGACACGTCGAGCGCCTTAAAAACGCAGGCAACCGAATTTAACAATAACAATAAGTCAGTAGCCAACGCCGCAGACAAAGAAAAAGAGCTAACTAAAGCCATTAACGAACAGAAAACAGCAATAACAAACGCCCAGCGTTCTTATTCTCAATATTCCGTTGCGTTACAAGCACAGCAAACACGGCATAACGCCTTAAATAAGGAATATAAAAACGCCGTATTAGAGTTAGACCGTGTAGCCAAAGCAAGCGGTACAACGTCGGACGAATACAAGAAACAAGCCGCCGAGGTAGCAAGATTAGAGGGCGAGTTAGTAGAAAGCACCGACGAAATGGACAAAAGCAAGCGGGCAATGGCAGCTTTAAAGTCCGAAATAAACAGTGCAACAAAGACTATGAACGCCGCCGAAAAAGAGGTAGACCAATTAGGCAAGGAAACGCAAGAAACAGGCGAGCAAGCAGAAAAAGCAAAAGAGGGCTTTACTGTATTTAAGGGCGTAGTAGCGAACTTAGCAAGCCAAGCGATAGGTGCAGCGGTAAACGGGCTAAAAAAATTAGGTGGCGCACTTATTAACGTAGGTAAGGAAGCCGTAAGCAGTTATGCACAGTATGAGCAGTTAGTAGGGGGCGTAGAAACCTTATTTAAGGACAGCGCCCCTATTGTGCAGAAATACGCCGAAAACGCATATAAAACGGCGGGTATGAGTGCTAATACCTATATGGAAACCGTAACGGGCTTTAGTGCTTCACTTTTGCAAGGCTTAGGC
>AUXO014732775.1_pt1 | contig 11974 bp, 18 predicted proteins | sample 768731 | NCBI WGS metagenome assembly AUXO01 (sample SAMN02715735, study PRJNA202380) | gut metagenome | biome: sheep rumen | host: Ovis aries | place: New Zealand: Palmerston North | reverse complement strand
TTATATAATCTTCAGAAACCTCAACATCTTTTAATGATATTCCAGGTTCATCTATATAAAGATCATTATTCTCTATTAAAATATCTTTATTTTCCATAAAGTATATCCTCCATATAGTAATATAATAACAAAAAAACCCTACATTTCTGTAGGGTTTCATATATAACTAAAAAATTATATTATTATTTATTGATTATATCACAAACAACTTTTCTCTGAAGTTTATTCATACCAAAGTCAAATGTGCCAGCCATGAATTTCCAAGTATTTTTATGTGCTGCAATACCATCTTTAAGCTTAGATTCAAGAATCTGTTTTACATCATCACCATTTGTTTCTGTCCAATCAACAGTTGTAATAGCTTCATTGATAGCAGATTTGAATGATTCATAATAAGGTTTAACATCTTCTGAAAGCTTAATGCTAGGAGCAGCTTCAATTGCTTCACGAATCTTCTTAAGATTAGCCATGTAGCGTACAAGTGCTTCATGAAGTTTTCCACCTGGAAGTAAGCTTAAGAGAACGTCTCTCTTTTCTGGATTTTCTTTAATATATCCAATAAGCTTTTCAAGACCATCATCACCTAAGTAGTCATCGAGAATATCCTTAATAGTTACACCAGGATAAGTTTCCCTATCTGTAAGACCAATATAGTTACGAGCAGTCTGTTTATTAAGATGATATTTCTCATAGAAATCTTTCTGTCCAGTAAATGTACCGTCAAGAACATCTTCAATAAGAGTTCTAAGGAGCTTAGCTTTAATATTATCTTTCTTTGTCCACTCTACATCCATACAACAGTTTTTCCAGTCTTCAACAATTTCTGGACCGTCTAACTTAGCGATAACGTCATCTTCGAATTCACCAAGATTATCGCCTGTTGCATCAGCATATTCAGATACAAGTTTATCCATTGAGCTACCTGCACCTTTATCATCATTATAATCTTCATTAGATGTATTATCAAATGACTTTGTTTTAGCCATACGACGAATATCTGCTTTTGCCTGAAGTTCTTTAGCTTCTTCAGAAGTGATTTCTTCACCAGTTTTCTTATTGTAATACTTACCAGTATCTTTGTCATATGTAACTACTGACTTTGAACGTACACCATCGTAGTTAACACCATTATTAAGCTCTGATGCGAGCAATTTACGACCGACATTCTTTAATTCATCACCTAAGCGAGCACTTACGTTATTCATAAGGTCACCATAAGAATATTTGCTTAAATCAAAGTGGTCAATAACACCATTAGGCTCTACAAGCTTAAGATAAGCTTCTGAAATATATCCAACAAAGTTATTAAGACCTGTACCAGTTACATCATTAACTGCAGTAGTTCCAGCTTTGAGGCTGTTATAAGCTCTACCAGAAGTATTAATGATACCTGCACATCTATAGAGTATATAGTTTATAGCTGGTCCATTTTTACCTTCACTAACAAGAGCTTTTGCGTCTTCAATAATCTTTTTAGATACTTTAAATGCTGCGTCGCTATTAGGAAAAGAGAAGTAAGAGCTTGCAGTTTCATCAAAATAATCGAAACCCCTAAGGTAATCTTCCATTTTTTTCCAATTAGCAGGACCGATATACTTTTCCATGCTGTCGGAAAAGGCTTCTAAAAGTCTCATATTCATATCGAAATTATCCTCTTTTAAATTAAAATTATATAATTAGTGTTGACAAGAACTTTACTATATCCTTTTCAGAATGTTTTATAGTAAAGAACTCACATTTTTCTACATCATCTAAAATACAGCGAATATACCTTTCAATATTCATATAACTATTGTAATCATCGTCTAAAACTTCTTCTAAAAGAGAATTTAGCCAAGATTCCATAGCTATTTCGCTAGGCATATGCAATGCCTTTTTTTCCTCTACAAACTTTTTTGAAATGTCCATTAAATGTGTCTGAATTAAGTCTGAACCGCTTTTTCCTAACAAGGTACTATTCTCCCACTGATAATTTCATTATTTCACATAAACTATGCACACTAGCATATTTTACGTGGCCTTTATAAGGCGTAGTATTTAAAAAATTAAAAATTGCGTCTTCTGTAAGTGCACCTTCATAATTTTTTCCAATTAGATTGGATAAATCACTATCAGAAATATAACTTACAACGCAACTTCGTATAGCTTTAGATTGCCATTTATAAGCTTCATTTTTTGTTGTTTTGTATAGCCACATATTTACTTCTAATAAATTCTCGGCTAATAAGGATATCTTAACATCCTCAAAATATTCTTTACTATCAGTAAGATTATTAAATTCGGAAATAACTTGAGAATATCCTTTTGCGATTTCTCTATCATGGGCGTTATTCGACTGAGAATACTCAATATAAAGTTTTTTAACTTGCTGAAGTGTCATAAAATATTTTAGTTATTTCCTAAGATAGATTGAGATAAAGCTGAACTTGCACCTAAACTTCTCCAGTCGGGTACTGCAATAACTACAGCGTCCATAGATGATGGATTCTGTGGTGTATTTACAAGTTCTACTGGTGTCTCAGGTACGGGTTCTTCTACTTTAATGGTAGCCATTCTTTGGCCATTATTATATAAAATTTCTGTTTCCCAATAGCTAATTCTATCTGCAATTTCTTTATCAGAAACTGTTTTAAGAGCATTTAAGTATTGCAATCCGTTTGTATTTAAATATTGTACAAACATATTAAAATCAATAGCATCTTCTTCTGGAGAATGCCATTCAGTGTCTGGCACATATGACCTGATTGCATTTATATTACCAACTTTTTCGCCATGAATAATTGCAAGTTTTGCTAAATCTTCAAAATTAGAAGTTACTTCATAAATTAAACTTTCAGAAACATTTCTAATATCGTCTCTTGAAGGTCCAGCAGCATGTAAATCAATATGTCTTAAGTCATTTGCGAAAAGTGCAGCATAATAAGTTATTTTAGAGTATTCCATAATTAAAATTAGTATAAGCTAGGTTAATTTTATTCCGTAATTTTTTTCAATAATATGTATAATATGCTTTTCACATTTTGTAAGCATCATTGCATATATTATTGATCTTTTGATAGGCTTTTTTTCATCTATAGAATCTGTAATAGTTTTATACATCTTCTTTCTTTTTGGATAATTTAGAATCATTCCATAATTTGTATATACAAAATAAATTAAGCCTAAAATAAATTGGATAGCATAAAAAATAACTGTATACTTAGAATGAACTAAACAATATAGAACTGTTGTAAGTCCTATTAAAGATAGGAGTTCTATAGAACTTATAAATGTCCAATAATTACATACTAAGAAAATATAAAAATTGCTTTTCTTAAAATTACTTGGTTCCTTCAATTAAAAAATCTCCAATAATAATATTAGAAAAAATATATAAAATTTTAAAAAGCCTATATAATAAGCCGCTACGCAAGGCTACGATATACCCTTTCTTTTGTTCATTAATTAATATAGTTTAAATTTTCAAAAATTTACATTTTTTTAATAAAATTTTAAAAAAAACTAGTCTATTTTCTGTAGAGTGAAATTGGGTAATTTTGACTAAATTAACAGTTATATTTTAGCACTTATAAGGAAATTTATAATTATGGATAAAAATAATGAAGAGGTTTTTAGCAGGCCTACTACGTTATTTCAACAGAAGATAAATGATATTATGAGAAATAATCCTACTAAAGATATGATGATGAACCTCATCGAGCTTCAGCTTTATAAAAATGCTGGAAAAGATGAAGATAAACTTGTTTTTGTTGAACTCTATAATTTATTAGGGATTGACAAATTTATGGAAGTTATGGATATCTTATCGGGTAAAACTGTTAAGTTCCCCGCCAAGGATGATTTCAAAGAAACTGTTGAGATAGCATTGAGTTATTACTACAGGTATTACATGCATTATTCATGGGATACTATTAAAGAAAAGCTAGGAGACCAAGATATACCATCAGTTAAATATGGCATAAAGGTTCAGCAATTAGAACGCTTTATGGAGTATATTGGCGATAAAGTTCGAGTACGCATAGATAAGTTGATGGAATTAGAGTCTTCATTACCACAGGAGACGGAAGAAAATGAGTAATGAATTAGACGAAAGATCTCTAGAAGAAATTATTCCACCTGAAGGTATAAAAAATACTCAAGCTGAAATCGAGGTAATGGACTTAGAACGAGCTCATACTCTTATTTCTTCTTCTTCAACTAAAGAAGTTGAAGCTGCAAAAATTATTGACCCAACCGCAAGAGTTGAATTAGCTGTTGCAAACTATATTGATAACCTCACTAGATTACATGTTGAGCATCGTAATAAGTTTTCAGCGGCAATTGAAAATAAACTTTTAAGTAGAATTGATAATATGACAACAGACCAGTTACTGGGCTTATATGGTACAGACAGAGTAACAAATACTGATGAAATGTCAAAAATGTTGGGACCTGTGTCTAATACTGTTGTTACTGCACAGCAAGCTAAGATTGCTGAAGAGAATCGTCAGAGAGCTGCACTTGAAAAAGCTGGTAATGCTTCTGGTGTTCAAGTAAATATTGGTAATGTTGGCGCAAATCCTGCCGCAGCAAAAGCTGCAAATGAAATTGCTTCTAAAGAAGTACTCCAAGGCCTTACAATGATTTCTCAAATAATTGAAGCACAAAGTAAAGCAAATAAAAAAGCAGAGTTAACTGAAGAAGACATCGCAGAAGCAAACTCTAATAAAGTAGATAAAAAAGACATATAATTATTAAATTCTCTATATAGATGTTATTATATATTCTATATAGAGGAATTAATAATATTGATATTAGATTTAGATAAACTCCAACAGAATGGAGATTCATTCCAAATTAAATTAAATGGACAACTCATAAATGTTCATGGATTCTGTTCTAACTTATCCGTGAGTGTACCAGCTTGTACTAATTTAAGCTATCATGGTATCCAAATAGCTAGACCAAGTCCCTATCAAGAATTATCATTACAATTTAGACTTGACCAGTTTGAATATTTACCTACAGAACAAAATAATGATGAAAAAATAAAGATATCTCTTAAAAAGTTTGCAGACCCTAAGCTTGGCTCAACTGACGCAGCAAATGCTTATTTTAATGAGTCCTATGAAGAACGAGCTGAAAGGGATGTAAATGCTATATTAGATAGTCTATAATAACACTTATAAAAGGAAAAAATATAATGGCATTAAAAGAATTTAGAGCAGCAATGACTAAAATTACAAAAGACCACTCAAAGGCAATTGTTGCGGCAAATGCTAATACCCTTATTCATAAGATAAGCTTTGATTCACCTCAGCTTACTTATATGTTTGGTGGATTTAGCTATGATCGTATCCATAACTTTTTTGGTCCAGAATCATCTGGTAAATCATCTATGTTTACCTATATCGCAGGACAGCTACAGAAAAAGATGCCTCTTCAGAATCCAGATTGGAAAGAGAAACAGATTGTAGTTTACATGGACTTTGAGCGTACTTTTGATCCTGTATATGCAGAAAATCTAGGTTTGAATTGTGATGAAGACCACTTTGTATTACTTCAGCCAGATACTCTTGAAGAGGGATGTACTATTGCTGAGTCACTCGTAAAGACTAATGCAGTATGTTGTGTAATTTTGGACTCAGATGCTGCTGCTCCAACAAACTTGGATAATGAATCAGATATGGGCGCAACTGGATTTAACGGTGCAAAAGCTGCAAATACACTTAAAGAGGTTTATAAACGCTTTAATGTTCTTTGTTCCAACTATAAATTCCCATTATTGGTTGTATCACAGGAACGAGCTAACATGCAGGTTGGTGCTAAGTTACCTTCTACAACAGGTGGTATGGCGCTTAGATTCTTTGCATCAACTCGTTGTCGTGTTCAGAAAATGGAACAGATTAAGCAAGGTGATAATGTAATCGGTATTCAGGTTCGTGTACGTAACTATAAGAATAAAACTTCAGTACCTAATCGTGATGCTTTGATGGACCTTTATTTCCAGGGTGGATTTAATTCTGCTGCTGAGTATCTTAAGTTTATTCTTGACTTTGGCCTTATCCATAAATCAGGTTCTTGGTTAGACTGGACTGATACTGAGAATATTCTTGGTGAAATGGAAACTAATAAGAAAGGTGAGCAAGTACCTAAGCAGTATAAATGGCAGGGTGCAGCTAATGCTCAGGAATGGTTGGAAGCACATCCAGTTATTTATGACAAGTTTAAGGAAATTGTTGATTCTAAACTTTGTGTATCAAATGAGCTTGATGCTAATAACGTTGACCCAGAAATCGAAGATGCACAGAATGCAGGTATTAGACTTACAGCTGGTGGTACAGCTGCAGAAAAAGCCGAGATTGCTGAATTAGCGCAAGAAGCTTTGAATGCAGCTAGTGAAATGGGTATGGAAGCTCCTGCAGAAGCTGAATAATATTTAATTATTTATTACTAATTTACAAGAATTAAAATTTTTCTTGTAAATTAGGAGATATCAAAATATGGATAATATTGATTTAGTATCCGAATTTTTTGCAAATCAAGCTGCTGCAGAGGCTCCAGTAGAAGACACACCTAAAGCTGTAGATATGACACAGTTTAATCAGGCAGAAGAAAGGATAAAGAATATTTTAGCTGAAAGAGGCTATGAAGATACTTATATAAATACTATTGTATCACGGATTAGAGATGCATATAGTGCACTTTCAGTAGATGATGAAGGAAATGTTGACCAGCTTGACATTCCAGCTTTACAGGCTGAAATTTCAGATATCATTTCTTGTTTATCACCAGAAGGAGTTGATGATGACGAAGCATTAGCAGTTTTAACATGTGAAATTGTTGATGCAATTACTAATAAGTATATTTTGGATGATAATGGAACTGTTGCAGCTGATTCGGAAGATAAGTTGGCTGAACCAGAATCAAATGAAAACCTTCTTTCTTTTGATGATACTGACGAAGAAAACGATGAGTTAGACCCATCTTTCTGGGACTAAATTCAAAGGAGATAAAGCATGAAATATTACACAATAGAAAATAACAAAGATGTTATTTTTGCTGGCGATGTAAATGATGGTAAGAACGATATTGTAAAGTACTTTGTAAAGCGTTCTGATGGTTCATATCGTGAGTTCCCTAATAATGATGCAAATGCTGATTTTAGATGTTTTTCAGCATTGAAAGCTGGTACACTCCAAACTTTCAGTACATTGGAACAGGCAAAAAACTAAATTTCTAAGGTTATTTATATAAAAGGCTGAGTTAGTCTCAGCCTTTTTAATTATTCAGAACCAAATCCAATTGCAGTAAAGCACTTTCTAAATGTATTAGGTGACTCACCAATAAATGATGAACCCCACTTTGTATCTTTTCCATTTAAAATATTTGATTCAGTTTTTGGATATAAATCCATAAAATTACAGTATGGTTTATCATCAATAAGCTTAAGTAATGCTAAGCCTTCATGACACATTAGAACATCATGTAATAACTTTGATGAATCAAATTTATATTTCTTTTGTAGATTTAAAAACAGTTCAGAATTCCATAAACCATTAATAGTATTTCTTTTACTATGGCATACTGTTTTACCTACTAAGATAATTTCTTCAATTCTATCTATATTAGACTCATCCAATACAGTTTTAGTTGCATCAACATCCATATTGAAATTGTAAGTTCTAACGTATTCTTTATCCTTAAACTTTGGTAAACCATCAGTTATGATATTATTACCTACAAATCCACCATTTATAACTAATGCTTTAATAATAGAAGACATTCCCAAAGATTTAGTCCAGTCAGTTGGCCATATCTCCAAGTATTTAGCAATAGGAGCTAAACTACCACCACAAAAAATTACTTCTGCATCAGCCGGTATAACTGGTATAAGAGGAATATGTAATTCTTCAATAAGGCCTAATCTACGATAATATTCATAATCTATATTACTTACATCATATATAACACATCCGAGTAAACCAAATGAGTTTAAGTACTCGATTGCAATCATATCATCAATATCTTGTGCTAAGTCTGCAACATATACTATCTTTCTACTATTTAATTCCATATTTATAATATGTAACTTAGACTTAAAAGAGCCTACTTATATATTATAAATATGAAATATAATTGTGAAAAAGGTAATCTTTTTGATTTACCAAAAGACCAGTACGTATTTGCTCATTGTATTGCGGCTGACTTAAAATGGGGCGCGGGAATTGCTCCTATTATTATTGAAAAAGAGTTTAATGCAACGAGATATTGTAGATACGATAAAGACGGTGGTGTACTACCTGATGGTGCACTTTCAGTTGGTGCTGCTTTTGCAGTTCCTACAGAAAAAGGTGTTTTAGTTAATCTTATAACAAAAGAGCATACTTATGAAAAGCCTACTTATGATACTTTAAGAAAAGCTTTATATGCACTAAAAGCATACTTGAGTAAAACCGATTATAATAAATTGGCAATTCCAAAAATTGGCTGTGGCTTAGATAAGCTTGAATGGCCAAAAGTTGAATCAATGCTTAAAACAATTTTCGCTGATACTGATCTTGAGATTGAAGTGAGATACCTTTAATTTTTTAGTAATCTACATATTAGACCACATATTATAAATAATGGAGATTTTATATGTCTAAAAATAAAGAAGATAAAATTGAAACATTTATTCATAATGGAGTTCTTTTTCCAGAAGAATATTTGGTAAAAGGCTTTAAGCTTTCTGGTGAGGTATTGTCGCCACTTGCTGAAGAAATGCTTTGGAGTTTTGCAGCAAAACGTGATACTGATTATGTTAAAATGCCAATTCACAATACAAATGTGTATAAATGTCTTAAGCCAGAGCTTAATTCAGATCAGCAATTGGTTGCTTTCCCAGAAGGATATAAAAAGCTTATTGATGATATGTTCAATGAAAATCAGCGTTTAAAAGAGCTTAAAAAGAACTCAACTCCTAAAAAGGTAACTGCTAAAGAGTTTAAGGAAGCTCAGAAATCCGGCGATGCAGCGCTTTTACAACGACTTAATGAGCGTCAGAAACGTTATGAAGAAGCTGAAGCTGAAAAAGCAGCATTAAAAGAAAAATATGGATATGCAATTCTTAATGGTAAAAAACAGCCTCTTGGCTCATATATGATTGAAGGTCCTGGCCACATTATGACACGTGGCGACTCTTCTATTATTGGTATGTGGAAATATCGTATTGCTCCAGAAGATGTTGTTATTAACTTTATTCCACTTCCAGAAAAAGAATGGGATGCTCTTCCAAAATCTTATCAGGATGTTGTTCTTGGTAAAGCAGAAATGAATACACTTTCACCGGAAGACCAGGAAAAACTTAAGGAGATGAAAATTCCATTTGCTCCAAGAGCTCCAGAAGGTCATAAATGGAAAGATGTAATTGTTGACCGTTATTCTCATCAGGCAGCAATGTACTTTGTACCAGTTGGAAGGCCAGAATTTGGTATTTCTCCACGTTATAAAAGAGTTATTTTTGGTGCAAACTCAGATGTAAAGAGTAGCGCTGACCAGCATAAATTTGAAAAAGCAAGAAAGCTTGTTGAAAACTGGAATGGTATGGAAAAGCATATTAAAGCTGGCCTTGCATCAAAAGATGAAAAACGCATGCAGTGTGCTACAATTGCTTCGCTTATCCAGACTACTGGAATTCGTGTTGGTGGAGAGAAAGATTCTTCAGCTGGATATGCTGACACTGTGGGTGTTTCAACATTTAAGGTATCAAATCTTCAGCTTATTGGCAATAATACTATTAAACTTGATTTCTTAGGTAAAGATAGTGTACCTTATGTTAACACAGTAGAAATTGATAGTGTTACATATAACAATCTTTCTAAGCTCATGGCTGGTAAAAAGCCAGAAGATAAGATTTTCTCTGTTACTGCAACACATGTGGGTGATTTCTTGGGCGAGTTTATGGAAGAATGCACAGCTAAACTTTTCCGTACAGCTTATGGATGTAAGCTTATTTCTGAAGAGCTCCATAAAGCTGAAAAAGAAGGAAAACTTAAAAAATCAATGTCTGAAACTGAAAAGCTTCGTATTTATGACCTTGCAAATCTTGCTGTTGCAAAGAAGCTTAATCATCAGAGAGCACTTCCAAAGAACTTTGATGCTCAAATGGAAAAGCTTGATGAGCAGATTGAGGTTGCTATTGCTAATGAATCAGCAACTAAGGCAAAAGCTGAAAAAGAACTTAAAGCTATTCTTGAACAGACAAATCTTGCTAAAAAAGAATGGGAAGGTGAAAAGCTCGAAAAGGCATTAGCAAGAATTAAGGAACGCAAAGATAAAATTGTTGAAAAAGTCAATAAATCTGAAGCTAAAATTAGAAATCTTAAAGATAAAAAAGAGTTTAAGGGAATAACTGCTAATTATGCTCTCACAACTAGCCGTACAAATTATAGTACTCCTAGTCTTGCTGTTGGTTTCTGTAAAAAGTTTGGAATTGATATTGGTAAGATTTATTCTAAAACTCTTCTTAAGAAGTTTGATTGGGCTTTAAGTACACCAGAAAGCTATTATACAAACTTCCCTAAAGAATCATTTGGTGAGTAAATAAATGTATAAGCAAAGAGATAAATATTTTACAACCAATAAGTCTAATATTGTAAATAGAATTAAAGAACAGCTCGCTAGTGGCTTTGCATTTACACCTTATGAGTTTATGTCTTTGCGATATGCTTGTTGTGAGCAAATCGCGGACATTGATATGGGCCGAGATAGAGCACAATCTAACTTATCACCAGTTTTTATTCATAACTGGAATCGTTGGCTTAAAAAGCATAAAAAAGAATTGCAGGAATGTATTCAGTTATTAGACAATTGGTATTACGAGAATATGTTTAAGGGAGAACAGCAGAATGGATAATTCTATAGCAGTTTTACCAAAATCATTAAAAATTTCAGAAAAAACTTGTAAATTAGATAATGTGCCTGCAGGTTCTTTATTTTATTATAATGGTACCTTTGCATTGATGACTGAATATTCCTACTATAAAGAGGGTATGAAAAAAGTACAACGTGATGCATATATTGTCGGTACTGGGGAGTATTTCTGGGGTGGATGCACTGATACAGTATCAAGGTCGAATTTAAAAGTAAACAAGGTATATATTGAATGAAAAAAACTACAAGAGAGACTATAAGGATGCTTACTATCTTAGGACTGATATTAAACACCTTATGTCTAATTGGAAATATCTATGCTGGAAGACCAATAGGATTTATAGTGTTTATGACTATTGGCGAAATATCATGGATTTATAATGTAATTTCCGTATTCGCCTTTAGGAATAATAAAAATAAAAGGAAACTCAAAATTGGTGAATGTGGCTAACATACCAATAAAAAGGACACTATATGCGTAGAAATTATAATTTTACTTTTGATATTACACCAACTCCTTCTCAGATTAAAGAGTTTGGAGATGGAAGTTTTGCTGATGTTAAATTAAATAAGAATAATATCCTTCAGATTTTTGATGCTATGCAGCTTACTGATTCTATGAAAGATGTTATGCTTACTTATATTACAGGTAAAGGTAAATGGGATGATTATTCCAAAAAATATCTGCAACGTAAGTTTAATCTTCAAAATATTATTGGGGATTATAACCAAAAAGCTCATATTTATCGTCAGGATTTAACTCATTACATTATGAAAATAAGAGATGAGGAAAAAGCTAAAAAAGAAGCAGAAATTATGGAAATCTATAAGTCTAAAGCTATAGATATTATTAAAAATAATGATGTTGATAGACTTACTAAGATATTTAGGTTTCTTGATAGAAGTAATTATAATATTGACGAATTCTAATAATCTGTAAAAATAACATTTTTAACATTAAAGGCTACCTTTTTAGGTAGCCATTTTTTTAGATTAAAATTATATATTCTTTATTATTACTAAAATGTGATTTATTAACTATAGTATCTATAATATAATCTTTATATTTTTCCGTTTTATC
>AUXO014807730.1_pt1 | contig 11975 bp, 5 predicted proteins | sample 768731 | NCBI WGS metagenome assembly AUXO01 (sample SAMN02715735, study PRJNA202380) | gut metagenome | biome: sheep rumen | host: Ovis aries | place: New Zealand: Palmerston North | reverse complement strand
ATAAAAAATATGATATCTGCTGTAAAAGAAGATAGTTTCTATTACTGAATCATACCAGAAAACCGTCCGTCCCAGGACGGTTTGTTTTTTAATCAGAACTCTTTTTGCAAGAAGATAAAATTTGCAATAAATTGTATTATTTCTGCAATTGACAAATACCGGATTTTGTGATACTCTTAATATAAAATATAAAGGAAATATTTTATAGTTAAAAAAATAAACTAAAATATCTGGGGGAAATTCTTATGAAAAAAAATAAAGTTAATGCTGTATTGCTGTCTGGTGCAATATGTCTTTCTGCATGGAGCGGACTGTTTTCTGTTACTAATTCGCTGACAATTCCGGTTTCTGCGGCAAACAGTCCTGTTGTGGAATATCTTGACAGAGGTATCAACGCTGTCGGAACAGGTTCAGGAATGCTTGTCAGCTGGCGTTTCCTGGCATCTGACCCGGATAATGCCGTTTTTAAGCTGTATCGAGATAATACACTGATTTATACCAGTACAGAAAAAAGCAACGGTGCAACTTGTTATCTGGATAAGAGCGGAAATGCAAATTCTAATTATAAAGTAGAATGCTACAATGGAAATGCATTGCTTTCCAGTGATACCTGTACCCTGAAATCTGCCAGTACTTATTATGATATCAAGCTTGACCGTCCCGGTACAAGTTATACACCAAATGATATGTCTGTCGGTGATGTGGACGGTGACGGCGTTTATGAATTGTTCGTCAAATGGGACCCAAGCAATTCAAAAGACAATTCCCAGAAAGGCAAAACGGATAAAGTTTATATTGATTGCTACAAGCTGGACGGCAAAAAACTCTGGAGAATTGATTTGGGCGTGAATATTCGTGCCGGAGCGCATTATACACAATTCTTTGTTGCGGACTTTGACCTTGACGGCAAGGCAGAAATGACCTGCAAAACTGCTGACGGCACTGTTGACGGTACTGGAAAAACCATCGGAGATGCATCCAAAGATTACAGAAATTCAAACGGCTATGTGCTGTCCGGGTCTGAATATTATACGCTCTTTGACGGTGCAACTGGTGCAGCATTGGATACTGTCAATTATGAGCCAGCAAGAGGCACAGTTTCTTCCTGGGGTGACAGCTATGGCAACCGTGTAGACAGATTCTGGGGAACAACAGCCTATCTTGACGGCGTGCATCCGTGTGTTGTTACTGGTCGTGGCTATTATACCAGACTGACAGCAACAGCTTATACTGTTGAAAATAAAAAACTGAAAAAACTCTGGACATACGATTCCGGCAATTCTAATTCTTCAAGCAATGCTTACGGTGACGGAAATCATAATTCCATGGCTGCTGATGTGGACGGTGACGGCAAACAGGAAATTATTACTGGTCCTGCAATTATTGACGATAACGGAACACTTTATTATTCTACTAAACAGGGACATGGCGATGCAATGCATGTCGGTGACCTTGACCCGTCCAACCCCGGTATCGAAGTCTGGATTTGTCATGAAGAAAAAAAATCCGGTTATGGTGTTACACTCTATGATGCCGACCAGAAGAAAATCATTTTCCATAATAATGGTGCAGGTGATACAGGCAGATGTTGCGGCGATAATGTCTGGGCTGGCAATCCTGGTGCAGAACTCTGGGGCAACAAAGAATCTGATGATTCTATGCCTGTCAAAGATGTCAAGGGCAATACACTGAACTGTCGCAGACCAGCGATTAATTTTCTGACTTACTGGGACGGAGATTTGGAACGTGAAATACTTGACGGATATACAGATTCTCCGGCGACTATCTCCAAAATGACAGGTGATGCCGGAAAGACTACTATCACAAATCTGCTTGTGACTGACGGCTTCTATACCTGCAATACTACCAAAGGCACACCTTGCCTTTCTGCTGATATTTTCGGAGACTGGCGTGAAGAATTAATCGTCCGCAAAGCAAGCGGTGATGCTGTCAGAATCTATTGTACAGATTATGATACAGATTACAGAATTCAGTGCCTGATGCATGACCCACAGTACAGAACACAGGTATCAGCACAAAATACGGCTTATAATCAGCCGCCACATACCAGCTTTTATCTTGGCTCTGACCAGAAAATTCCGGCACGTCCTGCCTGTACAGTGAATGCTAACAAAAACGGCAAGCAGGGTGCGGCTGTTGATACGTCACATAAATATATGATTCAGAACGTCAACAGTGGTTTATATCTGAGTGCAGATGCTTCTAATAATATTATCCAAAGTGCAGCAGGAACAAACGGCTGGAAATTTGAAGATGCCGGAAACGGTTACTACCGTCTTTACAGCGAAACAGGCGACGGAAAAACCTATCTGCTGGATTTGGATTATGGAAAATCTGATAACGGAACGAATATTCAGCTCTATACAGATACAGCTTCTGATGCCCAGTTGTTCAAGTTTGTGGATAATGGCGACGGTTCTTATACTATCTGCACTAAGAATACCAATGATGAAAGCTGTATTGGTGTAACAGCAGCTTCCAAGGAAGACGGTGCAAATGTCATTCAGTGGGTTTGCAGCGGCAGTAATGACCAGAAATGGAAATTAGTTGTGAAAGTCGACCCCATCAGCGGCAATCTTATCAAGAATTTGCTTGTAAAAGATACTTCCAGTTATCTGGACTGGAAATTTGATACCTGTCTGCTGACGGATGATATCGTATTCGGCGACCGTGATTTCACATATACCAGCCTGCCGGCAGAATTACAGGGTGCAGAAGCGGTTTTGACTGCCTGCAATTCCAAGAATTATGATGCAGAGTTAGCCTCTTTTACAGCCGGCGCAGATATGATACTGTATATTGCACTGGATTCCCGTCAGGAAGCTGTTCCGGCATGGCTGAACAGCTATACAAAATCAAATCTGACGGCTGTTACAAGCAATGATGTGACATTCAACCTGTATACCAAGCAACTCAAAAAAGGCGATACTGTCATACTCGGCACAAACGGCGGAGCTTACAATCTGGTAAATTATACTGTTATGGCAAAAGCTTCTGCAATAACTGGAAACGCCTATGTCAAAAATTTACAGGTAAATGATACGGAAAATGCGTCTGACTGGGTTCTTGCTGAAAATATCACAGCAGGCAGCCTCATGTATGGCGACCGTGAAGTAACATTTACACAGCTTCCGGCAGAACTCCAGAATGCTGCTGCTGTCCGGACTGCCTGTGATTCCAAAAATCTGGATGCTTCTCTTGCGGTCTTTACTGCCGGTATGAACGAAACTGTCTATGTTTTGCAGGACAGCCGTGTCACAGCAGCTCCGGAATGGCTGAACCAGTATACCAAAACCAGTCTGACCGTTATCGGTTCAAATGATGTAAATTTCAATGTATACGCTTTGAACGTGACAGAAGGCGATACTGTCACACTCGGCACAAACGGACAAAGTTCCGGATGTGTCGGCTATACAGTTCTGATAAAAGCAAACAGCACTGTTTCCGGCATTATCGGCGATACAGATGCCAACGGAAAAGTAGAACTTGCTGATGCTGTAATGCTTCAGAAATATCTGCTGAAAAAAGGAAATCTGAATGACTGGAAACAAGCAGATGTTTGTCAGGATGGTGTAATTAATATCTTCGATTTCATTCTGCTGAAAAAACTGCTTATGAAATGACATTCTCCCCCGCTTGTAGAGGCGGGGGAAAATTTTTACTAATTTTTAATTCTGCAATGTCTGAATTTACAGGAATTTGTTTCTTGTTCAATAACCAAAAACTAAGGCAAATTTTCTAAAAAGCACTTGATTTATTTTAATTTTTATGATATCATATAATAAACATTGCGAAAGGAGCAATCATACTTGTTACTAACAATTACCTATGAAGGAACTAATACGCAGGAACTTGGTTATCTGCTGCATAAAAATCCTGAACGGACACAACAGTTTGAACTGTCTTATGGTAAAGCTTATGTCTTTTATCCTGAAGTATCAGACACCAGAACGACTGCCGCTCTGCTGCTGGATATTGACCCGCTTCATCTTGCAAGAGGAAAAACCGGCAGCAAAGATGGCGGTCTTTTTGATTATGTAAATGACCGTCCCTATGCTTCCACTTCATTCATGAGTACAGCTATTGTTCGTATCTTCACAACAGCGATGAACGGACGCTGTGATAAACATCAGGAACTTGCAGACACACCGCTCAAGCTGACTGCCTCCATTTTCTCCCTGAAAGATAATGGCAATACCACACTTGCAAATGAACTGTTTGAACCACTGGGATATACAGTGACAACTGAGCGCACACAGCTTGATGACCACTTTCCGGAATGGGGGATATCACCATATATTAATCTGACAATCAGCGGTACAGTGAAACTGTCGGAATTACTGAATCATATCTATGTGCTGATACCCGTTTTCGATAAACAGAAGCATTACTATATCGCTGAAGACGAAATACAAAAACTTCTCAATCATGGCGAAGGCTGGCTTGTTGCACATCCATACAGAGAGCAAATAACACAACGTTATTTTACTGCACGGAAAAGCTACGCACGCAAGGCACTGGATATTTTGCTTGCAGATGAGCTGAACACCGAAGGCAGCACGGACGAAACCGAAAATATAGAAAAAGAGGTACGGACTCCCCTGAATACACAGCGGCTTGAAACCGTGAAAAATGCTGTTCTGCGCTGCGGCGCATCCAGTGTGATTGACCTCGGCTGCGGCGAGTGCCGCCTGACTTCACTGCTGCTGAATGAATCACAGATAAAAAAAGTAACTGCCTGTGATGTGTCTGTTGCTGAACTTGAAAAGGCAGCACAGCGACTTCATCTTGACCGAATGCAGCCATACCGGAAAAATAAGCTCACGCTGATACAGGCTTCACTGACGTATCGTGACAAACGTTTCGAGGGTTACGACTGTGCCTGTGTAGTGGAAGTGATTGAGCATATCGAGCCGATGAGAATCCCCGCTTTTGAGCGGTCAGTGTTTGAATTTGCTGCTCCGAAAACAGTGATACTCACTACACCAAACAGAGAATATAACATCAATTATGAACATATGCAGGAAAATACACTTCGTCACAGTGACCACCGTTTTGAATGGAACAGAAAAGAATTCAAAGCATGGACGGAGCATATCTGCGAAAAATTCGGCTATACCTGCGAAATAAGCGGCATAGGCAACGAAGATGAAAAATATGGTATGCCGACACAGATGGGAGTTTTTACGAAAAATGGATAAATTCACAATTGAAATACCTGAGTTCTGCCTTGTGGCACTTGTTGGCGGAACATCTTCCGGCAAAAGCAGCTTTGCGCTGAAACATTTCAAACCTACCGAGGTGCTTTCCTCCGATTTTTTCAGGGGAATGGTCTGCGATGATGAAAACAGTCAGAACGTTTCAGGAGAGGCATTTGATTTGCTGTACTATGCAGCAAACAAGCGGCTGAACAACAGAAAGCTGACAGTGATTGATGCTACTAATATACAGCAGAGTGCAAGAAAAAAGGTCATTGACCTTGCAAGAGAACAGAATGTTCATGCAGCGGCAATCGTGCTGAATCTTCCTGAAGAAATTATGCTGGAACGCAATCAGGCACGCCATGACCGCAATTTTCCTGAACGTGTTATCCATCAGCACTGCCGTGAGGTGAAACGTAGTATCAAGGGACTGAAACGTGAGGGATTCCGGTTTGTGTATGTGATAAATTCACTTGAACAGCTTGAAAATACTGAGATAGTCCGTACAAAGTTGTGGAGTGATAAAAAAGAATTACATGGTCCGTTCGACATTATCGGCGATATTCACGGCTGCTGTGATGAACTGGAACTGCTTCTCGGAAAGTTGGGGTATGTGAAAACTGATGGCATTTATTCCCATCCTGAAGGAAGATTGGCTGCGTTTCTTGGCGATTTCTGCGACAGAGGAAACAGAAACGCTGATGTGCTGCGGCTTGTCATGGATATGGTGAAATCTGGAAATGCACTTGCTGTACCAGGCAATCATGATGTAAAACTTTTGAAATATCTGCGTGGAAAGAGCATTGCCATGACACATGGCATCAACAAGACCATTACTGAAATAGAAGCACAGGGCGAAGATTTCAAGAATGAAATTGCCGAGTTTATTGACGGTCTTATCAGTCATTATGTACTTGATAATGGAAAACTGGTTATTGCTCATGCTGGCTTGAAGCAAGAATATATCGGCAGAGGTTCGGCAAGAGTGCGGGAATTCTGCCTGTATGGTGAGACAACCGGCGAAACAGATTCCTACGGACTGCCTGTGCGCCTTGACTGGGCGGCAGATTACAGAGGACGTGCGGTTATTATTTACGGTCATATTGCTGGCAGAGAGGTCAAGGCACAGAATCACACTTACTGCATTGATACTGGCTGTGTATTTGGCGGCAAACTGACAGCGTTCCGCTATCCCGAAAATGAATGTGTAGAAGTTCAGGCATTACAACAGTATTATACACCGGTAAAGCCACTTGAAGAAGCTGCTGACCCTAATATGGGAGATATGCTGACAGTCGGAGATTTCAATAAGAAACTGCATATCGAAACGAAGCTTATGCACGCTGTTGACATACACGAAAACAATGCGGCGGCGGCACTGGAAATCATGTCACGCTTTGCTGCTGACCCACATTGGCTGATATATCTGCCGCCTACCATGTCGCCCTGTGAAACCAGTGAGCTTGACGACTATCTGGAATACCCGTTACAGGCGTTTGCGTATTATCGAAGTCATGGTATACGGAACGTTGTCTGTGAGAAAAAACATATGGGTTCTCGTGCAGTGATTGTACTTTGCAAGTCGCCTGAAACGGCACACAAACGTTTCGGTATCACCGACGGTACAAGGGGTATCATCTATACGAGAACAGGCAGGCGTTTTTTTGATGATGAAACTACAGAAACTGCACTGCTTGACAGGCTGGACAACATTCTTGCAAAAACTGGCTTCTGGAACGATTTCAAGACAGACTGGGTGTGCCTTGATACGGAGCTGATGCCATGGTCGGAGAAAGCACAGGGACTGATACACTCACAGTATGCCCCTACCGGAAATGCAGCAGTAAACAGTCTGTCAGCGGCAGTAACGGCACTTGAAAAAGCATGTCAGCGACAAAACAACGCTTTTGAAGTGGATAAGCTCACATCAGGACAAAATGTTGATTTGCAGGCTGTCCTGAAAGCATATCAGACAAAGCAGGACGATATTAACCGCTATATCAATGCATATCGTGAATATTGCTGGACAGTGAAAAGTATTGATGATTTTCGCATTGCGCCGTTTCATCTTCTTGCGGTTGAAGGCAGAGTCTTTTCAGAAGAGAAGCATATCTGGCATATGGAAACTATTCGCAGATACATTACAGGCATTGACTCTGTTTATATGGAAACGCCTTATTTTTGCGTAGATACGGAAGATGAGGCAAGCGTTCAGGCAGGTGTTGACTGGTGGCTTTCACTGACCGCAGGCGGTGGCGAAGGTATGGTTGTGAAACCAGAAACCTACATTGCAAAACAAGGTTTTCAGCTGTTACAGCCGGCAGTCAAGTGCAGAGGACGAGAATATCTGCGCATCATTTATGGGGCGGAATACCTTTCGCCGGAACATCTGAAACGACTGAAAATCCGTTCTCTGCATCGTAAACGCACACTTGCACTGAAAGAATTTTCACTCGGTATGGAATCACTGCACAGATTTGTAAACAGTGAGCCGCTTTACAGAGTGCATGAATGTGTATTTGGTGTGTTGGCATTTGAAAGTGAGCCTGTTGACCCAAGACTTTAATAATAAGTAGGAATTTCTTATTAATCTTTGAGAAATCTCTCACAATAGAAAGCAGTCTGTTTCCAGTTCTGCCTTTTCTGGTGATTTTTGCCTGAAGCAATAGGGAAAGCAGCATGTTCAAAATGCACTCTGTGACATCCTCCCCCGCCTAAGAGGCGGGGGTTTTCTTGCTAATCTTTGTTAAAAGTCTGTACTGTTACATGTGCTTTCATTTTTCTCCGGTTACTGAACAGAGCATATTTGACTCATGATTGACAAAATATCACATCTATGATAAAATAATGATAGCATGTAAACAAGTACCCCATCCAGAAAGGAAAGATTATTTATGCAGAAAAATCATGATTTCATCATCAAAAACGGTGTTTTGAAAGAATACAAGGGCAGTGAAAGCAATATCATCATTCCAGAAAATGTGAAAAAAATAGGTTCACACGGCATTTTGAACGGTGCATTTGAAAACTGTTTCTCTATGGTTTCCGTACAGATTCCGGACAGTGTTACTGACATCTCAATCAATGCATTCAAAAACTGTAAAAATCTGATTTCGATTGAAATTCCAGACAGTGTGAAAACAATCTCTGGTATTTCTTTTGAAAACTGCAAATCCTTGACATCTGTTGCTTTTTGTGGAAAAAATATTTATATTTATCCTGATACATTCAAAGGCTGTTCCAGTCTGAAAGAAATTTCTTTTCCGGAAGGGGCTTCTCCGCATATTTCAAAAGGAGCGATTCCGGTAAATGTAAATATTATTTATCATAAAATAGAATTCGTCATCAAAAACGGTGTTTTAAAAAAATACAACGGAAATGAAAAAAATGTCATCATTCCAAACAATGTAAAAAAAATAGGCGGTCATGGATTTTTGAGCGCACATGGCGCATTTGAAAACCGTTCGGATATTATTTCTGTTCAGATACCGGACGGTGTTACTGATATTGCCATGAATGCCTTCCAAAACTGTACCAGTCTGATTTCAATAGAAATTCCGAAAAGTGTAAAAAGCATTTCCATTTCTGCCTTTGAAAACTGCTTGTCGCTGACCTCTGTGGTCATTCAAGGAAAAACAACATCTGTTCATTCTGATGCATTTAAAAATTGTACCAGTCTGAAAGAAGTTTTCTTTCCGGAAGGAATGGCTGCTTATATTGCGAAAGGGGCTATTCCTGAAAATAGCAAAATCATCTACAAAAAGCATCGCTCTGCTTTTGGCATGTCCCAAAATATTGTAAAATCGGAAGATTTTATAATTCAAGATGGCATTCTGACGGACTATCAAGGAAATGGCGGTGATATTGTCATGCCCTCTACTGTCAGAAAAATAGAAAAAACTGCATTTTTTAACTGCAAAACGTTAAACTCTATTGTCATTCCGGAAGGTGTCTTGATAATCAGCGACTATGCATTCTGTTTTTGTACTAATCTGAAATCCGTTGTAATTCCGAATACCGTTTCTGTTATCGGAAAAAATGCGTTTTCTCACTGCGATCATTTGCAATTCGTCAGTATTCCGAACAGTGTCACTTCTATTGAAACAGGTGCTTTTTCCTTCTGCGGACGGCTGGAATCTGTGATTCTTCCGGAACATATCACTAAAATCGAACAAAACGCTTTTCTGAACTGCTCCCATCTGAAAGAAGTCATTCTAATGGAAAACACAGACATCAGCATTATTCTGGGGGTATTTCCTGCGGGAACGAAAATTACCATACAGAAAAAACAAAACTCTGTTTGTCGGATAATATACAGCTTCTCTCCGCTTTCCGAAACAGAACTGAAAAAATTATCTCCCTGAAAGAAATAAGAACCAAGCATGTCTCTGATACTAATATCTCTATCAAAGAGGTGACGGATATTTTATTTTTCTGTTAAAAATCAATGTTTTCAATACTGCTGATACGCCATTGATTATTCAGGAGATTGTCAAACAGACTGCTTTCCGGTTGGATTTTTTCAAGATTGAATTCAATTGTGCCATCAATATCCAGATATTTATCTACATATTTAAAATCGACATATGCTTTCCCGGAATCTCCCTTGCATGAAACAGAATCCAGTGTCCATTCTGTTTCAGACATTTTCTGCATAACGATTTCAACGATTTTAGTTTCTGCGGCGGCACTGAAAGAAGAAAGCCAGTCTCCGCCTTTCTGAGCAGTATCGAGAGCAGATTTTGCTTCCCCAATAAAGTAGTCTTCTATCTGTCCGGAATTCATACCATTAACAACTGTCTGCATCATGGTTTTGGGTGAATGAATATAATACAGTCCTCCGGCAGCTGCGCCAATGAGACATATCCCAACAATTCCAGCTAATTTTCCCATAACTATTTTACTCCTTTATTTCCATACTATTTGGGATTTCTGTTTTCAAAAGCGGTGAAAACGTGATTGTTATCCTCTTTATGAATCATATATTAATGCACTGATTTCATTTTATCATATTTTACAGGCATTGTCAATAGTAATTCATGATATATAAAATATAATTCTGCAATTTAAATTTTTGATTTCAAAAATTCGGGCGTGACTAGAATTTCTGTTGAAAACAGTTATTTTTTTACTATAAAAGCAGAAAAAAGAAACAAGTCAGACAAAATGCTTGTGCAGATTCTACAAAAAAAAGGTCTGTTTTTCAGAATACTGGGCAATTGACGGAAATGTCAAAATATGATATAATGAAAAAGAACAGTTATTTTACATAATAATAATCGTCTGAAAAAAATACGGAAAAGAAAGGTGAATTCCTGTGTTTGATGCAAAAAATGGCTTTTTTCATTTTGTCTTTGCCAATCAGAATGATGATTTTTATACATCATCTTTCCTGAAATTAAAATTTATTCCTTTTCTGCGTTATCAGATTCGCCTTGCCGGTCGGTATTATCGGTATGTGTACCTGTTCAGAGAAAAGGAACTTCACGAATCCGGAGAATATTATCTGGAATATATTGGTGAACATGCCCGGAGTGCCTCTGCGCAGGAAGTAACTCCCCTCAGGAACAGCTTGTTTGATTCGCTGAAAGAAATGTTTACATCTAAAAAAAATATTGGAACAGAACAGGCAGATATCTCAGAAGAGGAAATAAATAATTATGTCATCTTTTCTGAAAAAATAAGAAAGCAGCAAATCCGAGAAAAATTACTGCATATTCTAAATATGATGCTCCATGAAAGCAATGTGCTGACTGTTCTGCCGGCTGAACTTTTTTACGAACTCATGCAGGAAGATGCCTCCAACCTGAAAACAATGCTGATAGAACTAAAAAGACAAAGACGTGCCAACGCCATGATTCTGTTTGCTGATGCCAATGCTGACATGACAATGAAATATCTGATTGACCCATATTATCGTTACCCCAGAAAAAAACTTAACCGTCCTGATGAACGGAATATCTTTACAAACAAGACACTGTTTCCAGAATTTGACGAAATTCTTAATGATGCTGAACCAACATCCCTCTGTCTTTTTTTTGAAGAAATGCAGAATCGCTTTCAAGACAGAATGCAGGTTTGGACGGCAGTTTCTTATGACTGTCTGTATCAGGCAGTTTTCTCTTTTTTACTCCGGAAAACAGAACCGGAACAGTTTGCTGACAATACAGATGCACAAAAAATAACAGATGTCATCTGGAATTGGTATCATCAGCCTTTGATGCACGACAGATACCCTGATTTACCTCTTGAAAATCAAAAATATGAAATCCGGGAAGTGCTTCATCTGCTGGAATCTCCGGAAATCCGTCAGAAAATCATACAAACGGAAATTCCGACATTCAAAAATACTTCTCCCTCTGTAACACTGTTCCGGATAGAACAGGAAACTATTCTGCCCCTACTGAAACAGTATCATGCATTGCTCCAAAAATTTCCGGAAACACAAGATATTATCAGCCAGGACGAATATGAATCTTTGCTCTATATGATTGCCGATTTTGAAAAGCCTGGCTTTGCACAGGGAAACAATGTCCGTTCTCCTATCTGGTATTATTTTGAAGACTATCAAAAAGATTATGAAGAATATATGCATTATCTGGAACAATGTAAAGAACCTGTCGGCTGGGATATGGGGGGCATTCGGCTGTTATATGTTCTGTTTGCGCTGTGCTACGAAGATGCACATGGAACAGATATGAATCATCTGCGCTGTCAGGATTTAATTTATATCGGCAGGTATGTTCTGAAAAA
>AUXO013632847.1_pt1 | contig 11976 bp, 16 predicted proteins | sample 768731 | NCBI WGS metagenome assembly AUXO01 (sample SAMN02715735, study PRJNA202380) | gut metagenome | biome: sheep rumen | host: Ovis aries | place: New Zealand: Palmerston North | reverse complement strand
GATTGTGAAAGAGGCGCATCTTGGAATGATTTAAAAGAAAATTTAGGTATTTTCTTATTTAGAAGTTCTAATTATAATATTGGTGTTAATTATGACTCATATTTTATTGAAGATATTTAGTTATATAAAGCCATTCCTAGAGAAGAGGGTGGTTATTATAAAATAGGTGATGTACCAGAAGTAAAATTTGAAACTGTTAATCATTATTACTATCCAGATGAAAATGGTAGCTTTACAAATCCTGATGATTATACATATATTACAGATAATCAAATTACTTTAACTCCAGTTTATGGTAGCGGCGCGCAAGAATTTGAAAAAGTTCGTAGTTTAAGTAAAAAAGAATCTAATAGATTTAATTTATTACAAGAACTTTGTGAAACTTTTGAATGTTGGGTAAAATTTAATATTGCACATGAATCCGGTGGGCAAATTAGTATTGAATCATATGATTATTATAATCCATTAAAATGTAGTAGCATTTCATTAGAAAAAGAGTAGTTTGAATAGGGCAGTATATATGATAATAATGGATTGGGTTATGATAGTAATTATAGAATAAGAACGAATTATATAAAAATAGAACCAGAATTTAAATATAATATAAATACAAATCTTCGTTATTTTTTTGTTTTTTATTATAATATTAATAAAGAATTTTTAAATTAGTATACTGGATGGAAAACAGTTGGCGATTATTAGTTTATACCACCAACTGCAGCTCAATATATTCGTATAATATTAGGTAATAAAATTACTTCACCATATTCTAGTGAAGATAGAATAACTGTAGATAATCTTGATTTTTGTCAAATTTATCCATATGATTATTATGTTTATGATCATTTATCTAATGATTATATTCAATCTACTTCTTATGTTGGTAATGTTCAATATTATGAACAATTAGAGCGCAAGCGTCAAAATAAAAAAGTTATATTTTATGGTGAAATACTTGAAGATAATCCAATAGGATTTAAATACGGCATAAATCTTAAGGATATAACGCGTACATTAGATAGTGATCAAATAGCAACAAAAATTATAGTTAAAAATAATTCTTGTGAACAAGCAGAAAATGGTTTTTGTTCAATAGCTCGCGCGCGAGATAATCCAACTAAAGAAAATTTCTTATATAATTTTGATTATTATGTAAAGCAAGGAATTTTAGATTAGTCAACTTTATATAATGATTTATATTTAAAACTTAATGGATCGATTGGATTATATCCTAAACTTGTAGAATATAATAGTAAACGTAATACTTTAATTTTTGAATCTACTGAATTAGCTACTTCTATAATGCAATTAACTTCTAAGACACAAGAAGCATTGTTAGAATATAATTCAGCAAAAGAAGAATTATCTAAATTAATTGACCCAATAAGTGGAAAATTATATAAATATACTAATTATATTTATGAAGATTTCTTTAATTAGATATAGCGACAAATTGATCAAACTTCTAAAGATGCTAATAATATATGGATTCCAGCTTGTTAGAATTAGATTTATTATTTAAAAGATGGTACAAATTTAACTAATATTACAAGAAAAAATAAAGATGGCAGTGATAATGGGCATCCAAGATATTTTTATAAAGCTATTGTTTTCCCAGAATCTATAAAAGGATCGGATATTGTAAACACTTATAGTTCTGATGTTAATGATGACGAATTTAATGGTTGGAATGCATTAAGATATTATTATATAGAAGGAAGATATTATAAAAGATGTAAGAATAATGAAAAAATAATAGATGATAGAGATTATTATCGTCTTGGATATGTAAATAAGATTCCATATTCTATAAATTCTAATAATTCTTTTGAGCAGGAAGAACAATATGCGATGCCCAATAATGGCACAACCTATTATTGGTGTTTTGATACAGAAAATACACATGATGAATATGATGGTAATGATTTATTAAAAATTAGAACTCAAAATGGTGTGGGTTGTTATTAGAATGAACTTTATTTTGAAATATCTAATGAATTAATTACTTTTACTTTGATTAGCGGAATTTCTATTATTCCAGAAGTATATGTATATGGTGCTTATAAACGTATTGAATAGGCTTCTGCTGATGATACAGTAAACGATACAAAAACTATAGATTACATTGCTTAGATTTAGACTTTATAGAAAACAGTTAATAATTCTAATACAGAATATGAAACTTAGAAGGCAAATCTTGATGAAACACAAGAAAAATATGATTAGACAGCTAAAGAATTAAATAATATAGCTGAAGCCACTAGCGAAATTGAAAAAGAATTCAATATAAAATATTCAAGATATATACAAGAAGGTAGTTGGAATGATGATAATTACATGGATGATGATTTATATTATCTTGATGCAGTTAATGTTCTTTATCAATCAGCTTATCCAAAAACTTCTTATACAATAAATGTTTTAGAGCTTAGTGCTTTAGAAGGGTATGAGGCTTATAGATTTTAGCTTGCGCATAAAACTTTTGTAGAAGATACTGAATTTTTCGGTTGGATTGATTATACAAATAAAATTCCGACACGAGAAAAAGTTGTTGTAACGGAGCTTACTACTTCTTTTGACGAGCCTGATAAAAATACTATAAAAGTTCAAAATTATAAATCTCATTTTGAAGATTTATTTCAACGTATTACTGCTTCAACTTAGAATCTTGAATATCATAGCGGCGATTATAAGCGCGCGAGTGATGCTATTCAATCAAATGGAACTATTTAGCAATCTATTTTATAGGATACTTTAACTAAAGCTGCATATATAATTTCAAATGCAAATAATCAATCTGTTATTATCAATGAAACTGGTTTAACAGCTACTAAAACTAATGCACCAGCAGAGGTTGTAAAATTAACAAGTGGTGGCATTTTATTAACTAATGATGGAGAAAATTGGGGTGTAGCGATTAGCGCCGACGGCATAAATACAGAACGCCTTTCTGCAGGGACAATCAATACTGAAAATATTACTATTATGAATAGTAATAAACCTACTTTTAAATGGGATTCAAATGGATTAAAAGCTTTCTCATTTACAGAAAATAATAATGAAATTACAAGTTATAATATTAACAATTATGTTAATTTTGATAGATTTGGTATCTATGGAATAAATGGAATTTCTAATTTCGCACCTAAGACGGTTGCAGAAGTAGAAAAGAAAGCGAATTTTGCCTTAACTTGGAATGGATTATTTATTCGTTCTAATTATAGAAGTGGATATGTTAGTATAAGTCCAACAGATGATATTACTTTATATAGTTATGGTAATAATAATTTTAATAAAATTCCTCCTATTGTAGAATACGAAGAAGTAGAAACTAATTACGATGATTTTGCAATTAATAAAGCGAATTATTATTATATAGAAGATGAAGAATATAAATCATGCAGAAATGAAAATTATGATGAAAATGAAACTTATTATAAAGTAGCTAAAAAAACTCCTGGTGTTGATGAAAATTATTATTATAATAATCGTCGTGCATTTTATATAAAATAGGATGAGTATATAATAAATTGTGTAGATGAAATGTATAATGAAATCCCAGATTATATATTATACACATAGAGCTATGTAATAGTAGATAAACCGACCTTAGAACAATGGGAGTCTGAAACTAAAACTGATTATTATTATTTAGATAAAGGAAAATATTTACAATGTGATATAGATTTGCCATATGATTTATTACCTGATATTGTTTTTAAAATTCCCGATGAATCAAATAATATTTTAGCTACTACACCAATATAGCGCGCCAAATTTGGTATGCTTGCTCATTTAAATTCCGGTGAAGAAATTTTTGGTCTCGCACTTTATAATTTAAATGGAAAACCAACCGTAACTACACAATCAAATGGTACTTTATGGTTATAGGATTCTATGAAAATTGGAATAGAGGGTTAGACTAATGAAATTTATATTGGTGTCGGCGAGACAGAGGAAACAGATGGTGTTGAACGATATAAAGTTATAAAAGTTGAAGATTTTAATCATAATGAAAATTTTGTGGTTTATTCAGATGGAACTTTAAATGCACAAAAAGCAACCATTGAAGGCGAAATTAGGGCTAATGCGGGATGGATTGGTAATAGTAAAAACGGCGCAATAATAGATGAAAATGGTATTCATATTAAAGATGCTGGTTTTGATATAACTATTGAAGATAATCCAGTATTATATTTTGAAAAAGATGGGACCGATAATAATTTAATATTTAACGGTACTATAATGGCCACTAGAGGTAGTATTGGTGGTTTCCAAATTAATGAATATACTATTTCAAGTGATAATTTAACTTTATATTCTGCTTATGATGGTGAAGAATCTAAGATAAGTGTTCAAAATATAGATATAGGTACTGGCGCGAATATAACTGATTATTTATAGATTGGTAATTTAAAATTATTAAATCCTAATGAAAATAATAATTATGTTATAAAATTAGAGAAAGATGGTATAAAATTTTCATTAGATAATAATGGAAATTTGGTGGCGACTAATGCTAATATCACTGGTACTATTCATGCAACTGATGGTGAATTTAGTGGAAGTATAACTGCTGCTACAATTAATGCTACAACTATTAATACTATTAATTTTATAACTGAAAAAATTCGCTCTATGGGTGGTGCATTTATATTTAAGCCAACCTTTGAATGTAAATTTATTGAGATAAATGGACAAGATATTATTGTTGAATTAGATAATAGTAAAGAAAATAATAGTGATTTTAGTCAATTTTCATTAAATGATATTATTGGTTTTACAGATTCTAATATTAATAATGGTATAATAGTTGGCTAGGTAACTTCTATAAACTCAACAGATAGCGAAATAACTATAACTACATCAGCTAATATTCCTAATAATTTTAATCCAACTACAATTACTTGGTTTGGCTAGGCAACAAAAAACATTATTATTGGCATTAATTCTGATTCGAATGATGCTGGTGGTTTACTTAAATCTAAATCTTTAACTATTAATAGTTTTAATTATGATAATGGTAATTTAAATCCGACAGTAAAATTATTACTTGGGGATCTTACTGGTGCGCCAATAAAAGATATAGAAGGATATGGTTTATATGCAGATAATGTATATCTTCATGGCAGTTTAGTTACTGAAATACCTGCAGAAGAAACTGATTTAACTTATGCGGGTGTTAATACTATTCCAACTACTATTGATATAGAAAGATTTAATGAAAAAATAGTATTTTGGGCAGGTGCTTCAGATTATACTCATGCAGATGCTTCTCCTTTTTATGTTACAGAGCAAGGAAGTATTTATGCTAAACGGGGCATTTTTGAGGGCAGTGTAATTAGTGAATCTTTTATAGCAAAAAGTACAATTTAGGCAGCTACTATAGAAGGTACTGGTTCTTCGCCAAGTTTAAAAATATATGATACTGGAAATGGTGGTATTAGTTTTTATAAAAAAGTTGGAAATATAGATAATAATACCAATAATGAAACTGATGATATTGAAACACTTAGAATTTCAAATGATGGTATATATTGTTATAGTTATTAGGGAATAAGTAATCCAATTATTGGTTTTTCGGAAAATAATAATAATATAATCTTTAGACCAACTTTAATTAATATTAATACAACAGAAATTTCTCAGGGTAGTTTTAAAGATAATAATAAAATTTCAATAATCTCTACTTAGAATGAAATTGAAAATAATGCTTCTACAAATATAACTAATATAGCTACTATTATAAAAATGTAGGGAAAAATAGAAGGCAGTAATAGTAAAAATATAAGTTATTAGCAAAAAGACAATTATTATTGCTTATTTGTAGAGTAATGAGTTAAAAGGAGAAAATTAAAATGGCAACAATTAATTTTTCAAGTTCTGATATTAAATATGTTAGAAAGTATTTTAGTAAAGTGGTTAGTGGTGGGGCTGCTAGTGGACGTGGAGCGACTACAGCAGAAGCTCTCAACGCAGCTAAGGCTGATGCTTTGAGTAAAATTTAGAATTCTAGTTGGAGTGGTGGCATGTCATCAAAGGATGAATATAAGAGAATTGGTAGATGGCTTGGTACTGCTTCTCTTACATCTACATAGGCTAGATATGCATCTTCAAATAACGAATGGGTTTGTTCATTAACTTATTCTGGTAATTAGTATGGTGCACTTTATTAGACGCATTTAAAATTTACTATTCCAAATAATGTTGATGCTTCAAATATTAAGTCAGCCACATTAAAAATTACAACCACTTCAAATAGTAATATTAATATTTGTGTATGTGGGCCAAAAAATAGTACAATAATATCTGATGAAGATTATTATAATTATGATGATGCCGATGTTTTAGATTATGGTAATATTTATTATCCTATAGATAATAAAACTACTATTAATTTAGATATTATAAACCAATTTAAAAAATGTATTAATAATAATCAAGGTGTATTAGTAGTTACTCCATATCAGCGCAGTCCAGAAACAGATGTTACTAATTATATAAATAATCTTACCTTTACGTTAACTTATGAATTAAATACCACGCTATGCCAACCACCGACTTCTATCCAAGACAATGGTACTAATTTTATTGTGCCTGGTGGCGCGATAAAATTAAAATGGAGCGGCGCCCAGGCTGGTACTAATAATGCTATTGCTGGATATCGAATATATTGGGGCAATAGTTCAAATTTTGAACCAGGTAATGGAGTAACTGGTTATTATGATTTTAATAGTACAAATACAAGTTGTAGTTTCACAAGTGCCACTGGTGGAAAAATGCCTTTTTCTTCTGAAGATTTCAGTAGAGGTGCTACATGCTATTTTAAAATATGTACGAAAGGTAGCGTAAAAGTTAATGATAGATGGTATTCAGATATTAGTTCATTAGCTTGCTCAATAGTACTTAATAATTTACCAGATTCCCCAACTATTAATAATGTGGCAGATACAAGTTATAAATCTAAACCGTCTCGTATTAAATCTGAAGGTACTACCTCGGTTGAATTTAATGTGACTCCGGGTAATACAAATAATACTGGTTAGACTGGTTCGGTTTATTATTCATTACCTGGAGAATCTGAAAAACATTCATTTAATGGAACTATAAATTTAATTCGTCCATCTACTGGTAATACAATATCTGTTTATTTCTTTACTTACGATGGATATGAATTTAGTAGTAATTCTAATTACCCAGTTCCTATAAATACTACGCCGACTTGTAGTATAGCACAATTAACAATAAATAGTTCTGATAATAATTATTATGATCCTTATATTTCTGGAGTAACGACTAATGAAACTTGTGATTCTGAAGGAAATATTATAATAAAATCATGGCAAATAATTTCTAATAATATAACTACTGAGGTTAGTAATAATAATATTACTGGTTATCATTTATTAAGTAATAACGGTGTTACTTTTGAAAGTAATTGTATAATTAAATATATGGTTACTGACGATATAGGCGAAACAGCATCAGCACAAGAAATTTTTTCTTTCCCAGATGTTCCAACTTATTCATTTATTAGCGGTGTTAATAATGATTTATTTGGTACGATTTTAGGAATAGAATTTAATAAAAATATAAAAACCGATAAATTGAATCTTATTTTTAGTTATAAACTTAATACTGATAATAATTGGAATGATAATTATCGTATTAATATAATAAAAGATTCTAATACTGAAGTTAGTGGTACTATAAATTGTAGCGAACTTACTAGAGGTGTATAGTATTGTTTTAAAATAATTTTTTCACTTAGTAATGGAAATTCTAAAGAAAGTGAATATAAAGAAAATAATACTTATATAGTAATGCGGCGTGCGCCGGATATTACTCCAACAAATGGTACTATACTTACTATTACACCTTTTACTCCATCAACTGCAACTTTTTAGTTTAAATGCAATGGAATAACTAATTTAAATTAGTTAAATGATGAAAATATTAAATTCAAATTTTCTACTAATGAACTCACACCATCTTCAATTTCATATTCAATTTCTAGTAATATTATTACAGCAGAGTTAAATTACAATATAGCGTCTTCAAATTGGCAAACTTTTATTAGTAATTAGAATCAACTAAATAAAATTTATGATGGTAAAATATGGGTAAGTGTAACAGATTTATGTAATGATAGTTTTACTAATGAATTTAATATATATTATGATTTTTCAAATAGTTTAGATGCCTCAAATTTGAGCGGATCATTATAGATAAAATGTGATAATAATAATTATATATCTTTATCTGATAATGACTATCCATTATTTGAAAATCAAATTTTAAGAATCAATTTATCTAGTCTTAAAAGTTATTGTAATGAAACTGTACATTTTATTTTATATGATCACGTGGATGGTACTAGAAATTATAATATTACTACTACAATATAGTTAAATCACTCTAATGGTGATACGACTAGACCGATATATACTAGTGGTAATAATAATGATTATATTGAATTTACAATTCCAAAAATACTAAATGAAAATAGTTAGGACAATATAACTTATTTTACATTAGATGTTATAAATGAAGCTAATTAGATTGATAAAAAGAAATTTATAAATATATATTCATCAGAAGTAGAACAAGTAAAATTATGTAGATGTAATATAAATGCAATAAATTTTACTATTACTAAAATAGAAAAAAATGACAATCTTTTTAAATTTTATTATACTGTAACTGATTTTGGTGGAACTGGTGAAAACCCCTGTGATAATAATTATAAATGGATGGGTGTTCAATTTTATTATAGTAATGATGGTATTAATTATAATAATTATTTTACTTTAACATAGATTACTAACAATCCAATTGAAATTTTAAATAATACTAATTTTGGTGAAAAAGTATATTTTAAAGCTGAAATTAAAGTAATTAATAATTTTGAGTCAGTAAATTCAATGACACCCGTAGGAATAGATTATCATATTAGAAGTTATGAAAATAGTGAAGAATTTATATTTTATAATTCAATTCCAAATCTTGCCTATGGTAAAAATTTCTTTTTAATAAATACTACTGATGTTAGTAATTTGAGTGATAAAAATTATATTTTAGTAATTAGACCAATAGATTATACTGATGAAAATAATCATACTATTACTCGAAATAGAATTTATTTTGGTGAAAAAAATAAAGAGTCTTATATGGAAATAACTCAAAATGGTTTAATTATAGATGGTGGAACTTGGAGTACTTCTTAAAATTTGCAATTTATATAAAATTTTGATATAATATATATAGAAAGTAAAATTAAGGAGATTTTATATATATGAAAATGTCAGAGCTGGTAATGTTTGGTCAATTAAGACCAAAAATTGCAAATAAAAAAATGCCAATTAAAACTACTTATAAATTTACTCGTTTATTTAAAGAAGTTGGAGAATAGATTGAATTTTTCAATAATACTATTCAAGATTTAATTGAAGAATACGGTTAGAAAGATGAAAATAATAAATTCATATTAACTGAAGATAAAAATGGCGTAAAAATTAAAGAAGATAAATATGATGAATGTATGAATAAAATTGATGAATTAAATAATTTAGAAATTAATTTAAATTATACTCCATCTTTTTCAATAGATGAATTAGAAAACTCTGAATTGTCTATGGAAGAATTATCTTTATTAATGCCATTTATAACAGAAGATTAATTATACGGCGCGAAGTGCACTAAAATTATGCGCTTCGCGCTTTGTATGTATATGGAGGTTAGCTTTATGGCTAATAGAATATAGATAAGACATGGCGCCGGTGCTCCAGATATTATTAATAATCCTAATTCGTTATTACCATATGAACTAGGGTGGGATACGACAAGCAAAGCTTTATATATAAATGATAATGGTATTTTAACTTCTTTATCTAGTGGAAGTGGAACAAGTATTATAGCGGGAACCGGTTTACAATTTAATAGCAATACTCTTAATCATTCTAATAGTATTACACCTAAAACAACACAAGCCTTTTATCCTATTACTATAGATGCATAGGGGCATATCACTTCAGCAGGTAATGCCACAACCATTCGAGAAAATAGAGTTTTTTATGGTACTTGTGATACTCCTGCGGCAACAACTGAAAAAATTGTTATTTGCACTGACTATGATTCTTTACAGGCTGGTGATATTGTTAATGTTAAATTTATTAATACTAATAGTGCGGATGTTGCCAATTTAACTTTAAATGTAAATAATACAGGAGCTATTAGCATTAAAAAAGCTTATAATCATGATATAGATAATTTATCCGATAAAGCTGAAATAAGCGCCAGCTATACGTGTATGTTTATTTATAATGTAAATAGTGATTCTACTAGTAATTGGATTTTATGTAATGTAGATTATAATACTAATACTAATACATTATTACGTACATATTCTTCAGCCACTAATATTGAAGTTCCATTAATAGCTCAAAGTTCTGCTGCTAGTACCACCGCCGCGTGGACAAGTTATACAGATACATATAAAGCTTGGTATGGTGTAATACCAAATATAGATAGTTTACGAGCAAAAATTAATTTATCTACTGGTCATATTACAATTCCTGGCGGCGTTACCAGTGTAACACCAACTATTGGAGATAATAGTACGTTAGTAGCAACTACGGCTTTTGTTAACACAGCTATTAATAATGCGATCGGTGCGGCGATAGGAGGTAATTATTAATGCCCAATACTCATAACACTTTAGATGAATTATTTAATGACATAGCCGATGCTATTCGTGCAAAAACTGGTAATTCTGGAACTATTGTGGCAGATAATTTTCCTACCGCTATATCCAATATTCCAGCAGGCGGCGCCAATATAACAATAACTTATAACGATACCGCGGTTTCTACTAATTACATAAAAATTCCATCTAATGCTATTATAAACACTTCTACAAAAACGATTATTTGTTAGTCTAATTCTATGCTAGTTTTTAAATGTACTTCAGTTACACAAGGAGACACTGTAGATTATAATCTAACTAATGTCACTGCAGAAGTAATAGAAAGTTCTACCGTAAATTACATTTAGACAAAAATAATCATTTTTAGAACCGGTGCTACTGATGGGTCTATAAATTTTTATAGTTAGTAAATTTTGGGTTCCAAAAAATTGTATTAAACTTCTCACAATCTTACTTATAAGTGTAAGACAAAGAGGAGGACAATTTAATATGGCTGGCAATTATACCTATGGTACAGCTCCTGTATCGTATTAGCCAAATGCATTCTTCTTGCAACCGCATGGTAGTGTGTATTTGATTGGTAGCTCATTGGAAGTAGCTAATGTTCCAATGAATAATGGTATTTCAATTGCATTGTGTTTAAATGAAGGTTTAATGTATATTAAATCAATGCAAAATGGAACGCCGAACTTTATGGTATATAGCATTGCTCCATATGAAAAGAAAGATAACAATACTCAGTCCTCAGCAGATGAAAAGTCTTCTGAGGACTTTTTGTTATCTAAAATTGGAGCAATAGAAAAAAGATTAGAAGAACTTGGAGGTAAATTAAATGAACTTTTACAATAATCCTATGCAAAAATAGCAACCTATCGACCCTGAAAAGTTTAAAGCGCTTGCGCATAATTTAAATGAAAATTTATTAAATTAGCTTGCATAGCGCGCACGCCTTCAAGGTATTTCCGAAGAAGATATAAAATCTGGTATAGAAATTATTAAGAAAATGTAAGTAAGTGATTAGACCTTCGGCCGAGGTTTAAAATAAAATAAAAGAGAGGACAAATAAATATGGATAATGGATTATCAGCTGCCGATGTAATGGCATTGACAAAAGATAATGGTATGGAAAACTGGATGAATAATCCTTTTATTTACTTAGTGTGGTTAGCGCTTCTTGGTGGCGGTAACATGTTTGGTTGGGGTAATGGTAACTGGGGTGGTAATAGCCCATCAGTTGAAGGCTCTTTAACTCGTTCCGCGCTTTATGAAGC
>AUXO011552967.1_pt1 | contig 11976 bp, 10 predicted proteins | sample 768731 | NCBI WGS metagenome assembly AUXO01 (sample SAMN02715735, study PRJNA202380) | gut metagenome | biome: sheep rumen | host: Ovis aries | place: New Zealand: Palmerston North | reverse complement strand
GTCTGATTTGAGTCTACATCTTCATCATAATCTTCTCTTACTCTTATCCTTGCTACAAATCTCCTGATCACCATTACCATAAAAGCAAAAATAGCAGCTCCTAATAATGAAAAAAATATAAGCAGCACAGGATTCAACCCGCTAAATCTAAACATATAATCCCTCTCAAATAAATATTGGAAATGCCTTAACTCACGGCATTCCTCTATTAAATATCTTACTATCCCTTGAATAAAAAGGCAAACACGAAAAAACCGGATGGCTTATCCATCCGGCTTCTTCTATAGTTTTTTCTAACTCCTCATGTGGATTATTCTAACATTTAATGAATAAATTTCACACAGAAATTTATTTAGCATCCCAGGTCCCATTCTCCCAAGTATATGAACCTGTGTCAGAACCATTATTATCAAGAGTATAATAAACAAACTTTTTAATGATGAAAGCATCCTTCTTTGTTGTATCGCTGCCTCTCCATTCCGCTACTTCAACACGGAATCCGCTTTCCTCAATATCCGTAAGTGCAGCAATCTCTGTCTTTAACTGGTCATCAGTCGGTTGTACGCCCCTTGAATAATAATCTGAACATACTGCCTGAGCTGCAACATAAGCTGAACTAGCTGCATTCATATCTTTCTTTTTCTTAGCCTTATCGATATATCCAAGTAAGGCTGGAACAAGAACTGCTGCAAGGATTGCTAAGATAACAAGAACTACGATGAGTTCAACGAGTGTAAAACCTTTATTATTTTTCTTCATAACTTTCTCCTCCTCTTATAAATAATTTTGACCGGTTTTTGCTCTCTCATTTATTTGATAAATGAATTATAGCAAACCGAAAATCTTCAAAGCAAGCCACTTTTGACCGATTTTTTAACAAATTGTTAACTTCGACCTATTGCACACTTTTTAACAAAAGACTTTGTTTAACTTACACATATTACATCTTATGCTTTGACCGATTATGATTCGGATAGTCAATCAAAACGGTCATTTGGTGACATATGTATAAATTATGAAATCCTTTTCAGTAAAATATGTGAACAATCAGTCACAAACCCCCATTAATCGTAGTAACTTACCTTTACAAGTTCATCCACTGTTGTAACCCCCTGCTCTACAAGATTCAGAGCACTCTGTTTCAGGGTGTCCATATGAAGTTCATTAATAGCATAGGTTTTTATTTCATCCGCCGTCTTTCCCTGCTGAACCATTGCTCTTATAGGCTTATCGATTGGAAGTATCTCATGTATGGATATTCTGCCCTTATAGCCTGTATTGTTGCACTGAGGACATCCTACCTTATGCTTTACCCGAGGCAGTCTATGGCCTACAATTCTAACCTCTTCATCAGTCATTTCGCCCCATTCACCGCAGAACGGACAAACCTTTCTAACAAGACGCTGGGCAACGATACCTACCAAAGAGTTAGCCAGCATAAATGGCTCTACTCCCATATCCATAAGTCTTACTACCGATGAAGCCGCATCATTTGTATGAAGGGTCGAAAGCACCAGGTGACCTGTGATAGCAGCTCTTACAGCAATGGATGCTGTTTCTGCATCACGAGTTTCACCCAGCATGATAACGTCCGGGTCCTGTCTCAAAAGAGCCCTTAGTCCGACTTCAAAGGTAAGCCCTGCCATATTATTAACCTGCATCTGATTGATACGAGGTATATTTTTTTCAACAGGGTCTTCAATTGTGGATATATTCACACTTCCCTTGGCAAGCTTGTCAAGGATCATATAAAGTGTCGTTGATTTACCAGAACCTGTTGGTCCTGTAACATAAATGATTCCGTTTGGAGATTTCAGCATTCCATCCATAAGCTGATAATTTTTCTCTGTCATACCAAAGGATCCGGAATGATCTATTGTGGCCGCACTTGCCAAAAGTCTTAGAACCGCCTTCTCTCCAAACACTGTAGGAATAACTGAAACACGGACATTTATATACGTCCCGTCTATCATTGTTTTAAAATGTCCATCCTGTGGGACTCTTCTTTCAGCTATATCCAAGTCTCCTAAAATTTTAATACGGGCAATAAGCGACGCATGAATATTCTTTTGAAGAGTCATGAAATCAACTATTACGCCGTCCATTCTCATTCTAACTGAAGTAAATTGTTCAAATGGCTCAATATGAATATCAGATACATTTGAGTTATAAGCTCTTACTACAAGCGAATCCAAGAGTTTTATGATAGGAGTATCATCATCGGAATCTTCCACATTTACAATTTCCACATCTTGAACCGTACTCTCTTTTGACGCTCTGGCCGCTGACTTACGGGCAGATACTTCTGAATAGTAATAGCTTATGGCATCCATCAGAGGCTTTTTCTCTGTAAGCACCAGCTCAATATCCATACCAGCAATCTGACGAACGTCTTCAATGCCGTAGAAATTAAGAGGATCATTTGTAAGTACTCCTAAAGTGTCATCATTCCTCTTAAATGCCAGCATGCAATACTTCACTGCCAAAGGTTGAGGAATCACTTCCACCGCATTAATATCTACAGATAAGTCTCCGATGTTACATACTGATATATCAAGTCTCTTACCAAGAGCCATCAACATCTGTTTTTCTGTTATAATATTTAATTCTATTAAAGCACCACCAAGTCTTACCCCCTGGTGTTCCTTCTGATAGGCGACAGCCCTGTCGATATCGGCATCAGTAACATAGCCAAATTCTTTAAGTACGTCACCTATTCGAATGTTTTGATTCTTCCTTAGCTCCATACCTTACTCCTCACTTAAAGATGTTTGGTCACACATATACAGCTCAATATCAACTGTAAGAGTTCTTGTAACCACGACCTGGCTTTCTTTAACTATTGTAGTCGTTGTTCCGTCTCCGTTATCAACAACTTCATTACTTCCTTTATCAAGAGATCTTACCTCTCCCCAGGAATAAGATTTTATAAATATTCTCTTATCGGAATTAATAAGTTCATTTAGAAATGCCTGCATGCTCTTATCATCGCCGCCAACTGTCATGGTAACTTCAACTGCATATACATTTGTATTAACTGCAGTGGTAGTATCATTTGAGTCGTCGCTATAAAGATCTGCTTCAGCCTTATCAACGTCCTCTAATGTAGTACCCTTATTTTCCTTTTCTTCCTCTTTTTTACTTTCTAATGCCGCCTGAGCTGCTTCGTACTGTTCCTGAGCATACAACGCGGAATATTGATATGCTGAAAGCTGTTTTGCCCCGTCTGGCATCAAAATTTCCATATCATAGGAGTAAAGCTTATGGCTAAGAGCCATACCTGTAAGTAATTGATCCACCTGATCACTTACCATTAAATCAAAGAATTCTGACTTTCTTTTTCTTATCTTCTCTTCAATTTCTTCTCCTGACATTTCAAGAAGTGGAAGCTGCGCTACCTTTAACTTATTAATGGATTTTTCTTCCTCTTCATCTTCTATCTCAGATTTAATACTGGCAAGAGACGAAAGTGCAGGACGAACTCCATAATAAAGTCCTAAGGCAAGTATCGAGAATATAATTACAAAGAGTACTAATTTTTGATCTTTTTCTGACATATTCTCTCCCCCCTATTCTTCCTTCTCGGATTCTGTTGTAGTATCTTCCACTGCAGCATCTGTTCCACTGGCTTTTTCAAGATTTCTTCCAGCACTCTCTGACAAGGTACATACTACATGTATATCCCAGAGGCCATTTCCTCCGTCATAAGAGTAACCTGTATAGTTTACGCTGCTGAAAATGTCCATCTTATTAAGTTTTTTAATATATTGATTAATAAGATCTACATCCACAGCCTTTGCAGTAACTGTGATAATTCCTGCTTCTGCATCGAAATTACCTATAGTAATTGTTGCATATCCTTCTGCCGTTTTATTAATAATATCTATTATTTCTTCCGTTGCTATAGGATAAGTATCCAGCCTCTTTATAATTCTATCCAAAGAATTATATTCCGCTTCAAGACCTTGGCCTTGCTCCTGAAGATAATCATACCTTGCCGCATCCAAGGCAACGCTTTCATTATATTTTTTCAGGTCATCCAGCTGTCTTTTCTTAATTAACCTTATGGTCCAGGATGCTGCAATAGCAACTGCCATAGCTGCCGCAACACTGGAACATATGATAATTTTCAGCTTCATTTTATCTGCTTTTTTATCATCTTTTTTAACAGTATTCATGGATGTAAGAAGATTGGATTCTTTTCCAAAATCATATAATCCACTTATAGGAAAAAGATAACCTGCAGCTTCAATATCCTGAGCACTACCTTTTGCTATTCCCGGCTTTATGGCTTCAACCGGAATATTTATTCCCTGACCTTTAATAAGTTCCTGATAGGAAGAAACCCTTGATGAATCTATTCCCGCAAGAAATAATTTTTCAAACTGTCCCTTAAGACCTCTTGTCTGAAGGAACTGAGACAACTGGCTAAGTGCTCTTGCACATTCCTCCATATGTTCATCTGTTCCTGGGGGATTAAAGCAACGCACGCTGTTGTAATAGAAAAACTCTCCATCTACAAAGACTATATTTGCCAGCAGATTATCATTTGAAAGCTGAAGGATAAATGACTTCGCCTGTTTTCCTGCTGTTTCTTTAGTAAGTCCTATAATACTTCCTTCACTAGAGAATATACCTTTCAGCTCAGCGCCCATTTCTTCGAAAATCTTTACATAATCACGAAGAAGATCCTGTGGTGCTGATTCTGCATAGATTTTTGACATTTTCTCTTTTGCATTTTCACTCAGTTTTGTATATGTATAAACCTGCTCCGAGTCCTCGTCACGACCCATATCCGCAAATTCTCTTTGAATAAAATCAAAGCCTTTTTCCTTTTTCATCCTAGGAAGATCCAGCTGTTTACCGGCAATCTTGTTAGAATTAATTACAAGATAAATATCCTTCATAGGAATATTATTTCTGATCCAGTATTCTTTTAGAAATTCTGCAAAATAAGCAGGATTCATTACAATACCATTGATTATCGCACCTTCCGGAGCCAGAGTAGTATAGACATTGGTAAGTCCCGCCTTTTTTCCCCTGTTTCCTACGGCTATCTGAATCTGTTGATTAGATAAATATACACTTACACTCAATTCTATCCCCTCCTTATACCGAGTTAGAAATCGTCTGATACGATGAATAAATAGGCTGAATAACCGCTATGATAATAAAACCTACCACTACCGCCATTACGACAATCATTACAGGTTCTATCATGGCTACCAGTTTTTCAGTTGCGATCTCTGAATCATAGTCCATCTGATCTGCAATGGATATAAGCATAGAATCCAACTGACCTGTTTCTTCACCAACCATAATGGAGGATGGAAGCTTCTTAACAAAGCCGTCTATCCCCTCTATGGCTTCACTTAAATTTCCGCCTGCTCTAACCTTTGCTATCATGTCATCAAACTGTTTTTCTATATATGCATTTCCTATAGTAGTCTTAGCTATATTAAGGCACGAAACTATAGGCATACCTGCCGCATAAAGACTTGAAAGTGTTCTGGCAAATCTTGCTGTGTATACAACCTTTCTTAGCTTTCCTATTACCGGCATATGTATTTCCACCTTTGCCTTCCATAATTTAACCCCTGGAATACTTCCAATCACAACCCATATCATAAATAGAATCATGGCAAAGAATAATAAAACGTACCATTTCTTTGCTACAAAATTACTAATTCCAAGAAGTATTGTGGTTGGAAGAGGCAAGGTTTCCATAGATTCAAAGAGCGAACTAAACTGTGGAATAACAAATCCCATGATTATAGCTACTACAATAACAATAAGCACAGAAAGAATCTTTGGATAAACCATGGAACTTGATATTTTTTGGTTCAATCTATATTCCTTGGCATAATAATCCGCCATATTAGCAGCGGTCTTATCCATATTTCCGCTCTGTTCTGAGCTTCGCATCATATTTACAAAAAGGGTTGGAAATGTATCTCCCTCGTTTGCTATAGCGTCTGAAAATGGAATACCTGACCTTATCTGCCTTAAAATATCTTTATATAATTTTCTCTCGTTCTCTTTAATGGACTCATCATCCGAAATGATACTCATGGTCCTTACAAGAGATACTCCTGCTCCCAGCAGCTTACTGAGATTTCTGGCAAAATCCGAAAGTCTGTCATTCTTCATCCTTTTTCCGGTTTTCACCTTGGAATTCAGCTTTGCATCAATCAGGAGCTTATTTTCAGCTTTTAATTTCTCATGCAGATCTATTTCACTATTAGCCTGCATAACGCCTGAGACAGTTTTTCCTTTTTCATCTCTGGCTTTATATCTGAAAGTCTCCATATCTCCCTCCTAACTGTAACAATCCTCAACCTACACCCCTTATCTTATCAATGGCTATAAACAAAACCACCGTAAGAACTCCCGATATAACAAAAGCCCCTAAAGCTTTAAAGGTTATTCCTAAAATAAGAGTTGATATCACTGCCGATATACCTCCGATAGTTTCCACAATCATATATCTTGGTGATACCTTATTGTTACAATATCGACATCTACCTTTAAGCATGATCCAAGATAATACTGGAATCATATCCTTATAGGAAAGCTCATGTCCGCATGTTGTACATCTTGATTTATCATTTGTAAATGTTATCTTTCTTGGAAGTCTGTATATTACTACATTTAAAAATGAGAATACGCTGGCTCCAATAGCAAACATTATTAATTCAATAATCGTTCTCGCCAATAAAATAAATAAGTCTATCATCTCTGTTTTCCAATTTAATCCACATTTTTATTTACACTTTTAATTTTGTTTCTATTATTCAACTCTTCGAATTTAGTCTTTATCTTCAACAAAATCCGCTATCTGCCACATGTAATTAATGGACCATTCTGTTTTATCTTTATCTTCAAGATAAATAATCTGATAATGTCCTGTAATATAAAGAAGCCCTGTTATCTCCCTTTTCTTTTTGTCATAAGAAAGAATTGTTACCTCCCCTTCGCTGCTTGGCATCAGCTTTCTTACTTCCTCTATAACCCCCGGAGACAAACCATTCATACTTTCCGGATTATAAACTGTTGAACCTTTTCCATAATATTCTATATCTATGGTTCTTAAAGCAAGTTTAACGTTTTTTGCCTCTCTTAAGGCATGTCTTCCATCTGTATCAATCTTAAAAAATGTAAATGCAACCGCAGCCACTACAAGAATTCCAAATGCAATTAAAAATATCTTTAGCATTTTTTGTATTAGTGCTCTGGTTTTTTCTTTTTCTTCCATAAGCGCCCCCCATAAATAAAAAATTCCCCATTTCTAGTTTTCTGCTATTATTGCTTTTTTCTTTTTTACTTTTTCTTTTTTCACTATTTTGCCCTTAGTGTCCAGTTTCCGGCAAACTGAAGCATTTAATATATTTTACTGATGTTACATCAGCAAAGCCTTCTCTCCCCAAAGTAAGACTTATCTTATATACATTGGCCGGATACCCCGCTCCTGCCTTTTCAATTTTTAAATTCTTAATATAAAATCCCTGGTAAGATTTCTCAGGAAATATCCAAATATATGGATTAGTCGCTAGTCTCTCACCATTTGTTTCTGGATTAGTTGTAGGAACCCCGGTAATTTCTACGGATGGATATTTAACATATAACTTATTATCCGAAACTCCCATCTCAATTTTAGTTCTGGTTCTGTCAAACATCTTTACCGTTGTATTAACATCCGGATCTGAATTATTTGTCCCTAAATCCGGAGGATCTATCTCGCCATTCGCACTAGAAAGCACCCCCGACACCTTTGTCATTATCATATCTTCCACTTCCGTCTCTGCTGCAACAAAATTGATATTATTAAATAGCATAACAGCCGAAGATATTACCTGAGTTACACTCACCATAAAAATGGATAGAAGCGCAAATACCACAACCATTTCTACCAATGTGGCGCCTTTATTTTCGGCTGTTTTCTTATGAATTTTTCTTTTAAGAATATCAACGGCCTTCATACCAAGCACCCCATTTCAAAATTTTACTCCGCTTTGTATCTAAATAGTCTTATTCTATATCCTGTTGCTCCGTCTTCTAACTGTTCATACATAGTTATATTTACAGTTCCAAGAGCCATATTTCCCGCCGTGATAACATTTCCTCTTCCTGTTTTTCCGGCTCCTCTGCTTCTATCCAATGTAAGTGTTAAGGATGCACCACTTTCTGTCACATCCAGTTTTGTTGAATCAATAGGTTTTTTATACATTTCTGTCTCAAAAGCCTGAATCTGTCGCTTCATATCAACAGATTTCATGTACATATTGCTGGAGAATTTAACCACCTGATAGAGAGCTCCAAGTATAATGGATACAAGAAGAAAAGCAATCAGAACCTCTATCATGGTAGATCCCTCATTATTAAGTTCGCTTCCTTTCTTATCCATAATCCTTTGCTCCTTTTGGCAACTTAACATCTTTTTTTACTAGTACATCTTGGATTTAAGACTCCAGGTCCAAGTCTGGTCATTTCCACTTACAGTTATACTTAATTTATATATAGTTTCCACCATATAAGTCTGTTCTCCACAAGTTGAAATAGTTCTTACATGTAAAATGGCTCCGTTTTGATCGGTTCCTGTCCTTATCCAATACATGCAAACCGATGTAGTACAGTTCTTGTCATCTCCCGTAAGATTGAAATATCTAAAACTATCATCTTCCAAATGACCCGTTGGAGAGATACCCTCAGCTGAACTTATACCATCTATATTATCTTTTGTATAGAAAGATGGCCATTTAGTCTCATCCATATTTTGCTTCAAGTAGTTATAAACATTGTTAGTCCCACCTTCTGCCAAGGTGATTTTCTTTTCCATTACATCTGAAAATGATTTTGCAGCTTCCGATGCCTGCAGGAAGTTCTTTTTATTATTGGTAGATGATAAAAATTTATAAGCCACAATAAGTATCAGGAAGCAGAGGGCCATGACAACAGTAAGACAAACTATTGCAAATACAAGAGCCGCGCCCTTATTATTGTTTTTGTTTTTTCTTGATGTCTCCATGTCACGGCCTCCCTTTCCGATTTATTTTTTTACTTACTATGTTACTTCTCATTAATTAGTGCTCATTCCAGTTTGGTATAGGCGTAAGATCCGGCTGGATTTCAAGACCAGCTCCAGAATCTTTTATGTTCCGGATGAAGGTAAGATACTTCTTATCTTGTTCTTCCATCATGCTATAGCCTATATCTTTAGTCCATCCACTGTTAGATGCAGGTGACGGATCTTGGGATAGCCCATCAATTCCTGTATAAGCACCTTTAAATCCTATAAAGAATCGATCATCGTTATCATCCTTATAAGAAGTTAATATAGTTTCATGTTCTGTCTTTGCTGCCTCTAAAGCATCCTCAAATTCAACATCTCCCATATTTACAACAATCTCCTTATTCATAGGAACTGATGTGTTTTCAACTTCCGGCGTCCAGTAGAGCGCTCTGATAGATACTTTATCCTTAAAAGCTTTAACATTAGTTGTGGCATTTCTTAATTCTATATTAATTATAACCACTGTATTTATATCAATGTCTCCTACTGCATTAGAAGTAGTTGAAAGATCAAGAGTATCAATCGCATAGTCAGCATCAACAACTGTACAACTTCTAAGATAATACTTATTTTTTTCATTCCCATCTGCCGCAACAGATTTAACCTGCACCTGATAGTCATAAGTAACATATGGATGAAGAAGGTCATAAAGATGTGCTATAAACTTAGGCCACACATCTGCCATATAGGCGTTATAGGTGCTATCGAAACCATGAGCGTTATAGTAATCAATGTAATTATAATAATAATACACTTGAAAATATTCATTAAAGTCGTTTATATCCCCATTAAAGCAGATATCTATAGCTTGTATTACAATCTGTGCATCTGAATCGCCTTCAAATTCTTCCTGATTATTATAAATATAAGGCATCCAATCCATTAGTATTATTCCATTCTGCGATGTAACATCAGGCTCAACAACCCAGATTCCATTACTATAAGTATACCTTCTAGCAATAAAACCTCCCCATATATTTCCCCATAAAGGTCCATTTGCACTAATCCCTGACGAAGTTACCTGATTATACATATCCGTTTTATTTTCAGCTATTACAGTCGGATAATCTATTGTTGCATTATTCCAAACGATACTTACATCCTGAACCTTTGTAGGATTGAACTTACCATTTTTATCAAGTATTTCGTTTGAGATAACTGTATATGTCTTACGATTATTATAGTTATCGGAATGTAGTTTCCAAATACCAATACCATTTGGATATGTTTCTGTTGTAGGATTCTGGTACGCCTCTGCATCCTTATCAAGTACATAATCAGCTATAGAATTAATATTTCCGCTCAGATCAGTCATGTGGCGTGGTTTATGTGTCTGACTACCGGATGGCTCATAACCATCATCATCTACTCCCTTATAAACATTTGGATTAAAATAGCAACTATGATCATCGTTAAATTCATCCAGATAATAACCATAAATCTGCTGAGTCTGAACTCTGTATTTATCTCCATAATAAAGTTCCTCATCTCCAAAGTAGAAGTTCAGATATTCCTTTGAAGTATCATTTGAAATATGAGTTGAATTATCAGCGCCATCAAGGCAGTACACTATCTTTTTTGCAGTTCCAAGTGTTATTCCTGAATCAAGGTCATTTCCCTCGTCTTTTGTGGTTACATAATTTCTACAGGTATTAAATGTTCCTTTTTCTGCGGTATCCGATGCTATTCCAGCTGAGTACTCTCCATCGATATAACCTGAATTAGTGCAGGATGTAAGATAAATATTATTTACACTATGGCTCTGATAAGTTGAAACCTTAGCTAAAATACCTGCTGCATAATTTGCTTCTATCTCACCTTTATTATGGCAATTCTTTATTGTAGAATCTGCATTACCATGTAATTCTCCAATAATCCCTGCTGCTGTTTCTTTAGCTTTAACATCAACTCCATTAAGAGAGTCTTCTATAATCACATCTGTAACAGCTCTTGCAATCATTCCTCCTGCATGTTGGTTCTCCGATTCTATCAGTGGTTTATTCTGTCCTTCTCCGCCTGATCCTTGCTGGGAATTTTCTGGTACTTTTCCCTTAATCTGAATCTTACTTAACGAAAGAGCATCTGTTGAATCTTGATAGCCTATAATTCCTCCAGCGTAAGTGTATGCTTTTATATTTTCAATATTAACTTCTACAAATTCTATATCTCCGGTATTTTCATCTGCAAAGCTGTTGTTGATTACTCCAAAATTATTAGCTGCGTAACCACCTGCATTAAGATTATTAATGTAGGCGCTATCTGTGTAATTATTATTTCTCTCAGACTCAAGATCAACCTCCACATTTGCTTCTACATTAAGTACTGCGCCCTTATTATTCTCAGATACCAAACCACCTATAGCCCTTTCACCCTTTAAGTCTGCTTTTACATCTCCTTTTACTGTTAGAGTTCCATAATTTTCAGCAACAACACCGGCATAATATTCGCCCTTGTTAACATGAGCCGTTGTTGTTTCATAATGCCCCTGATTTCCAGTGGTACGTCTATCAATTGTGTAAGTAAGTGTTTTATTTGATGACCACCAAGTAATCCATCCGGTGATATATTTAGTTGTTACATCAACCGTTATCTTTTTACCAGTATCATATAAATAATCCAAATCCGCTTTAGAAAAGTATTTGCTGTTTCCATCTGGAGTAGCATCCGTTCCCAAGCCATAATCCTTACATTTCAATTCGCCAGACATCGCATATCTTCCTATTATAAAACTCCATGACTTTTCAAATTTATATTTACCACCTGAATATGTTAATTCAAACTCGTTGGCCCAACTTACAGGACCATCCGACCAAAAATTGCCAGATGATAAAACTATATAGTATTTTGTTGTACCTGTCCCTGGAATATAATTTTGATAAGTATATTCCGTCTCTTTACCCTTAAGA
>AUXO010548757.1_pt1 | contig 11976 bp, 6 predicted proteins | sample 768731 | NCBI WGS metagenome assembly AUXO01 (sample SAMN02715735, study PRJNA202380) | gut metagenome | biome: sheep rumen | host: Ovis aries | place: New Zealand: Palmerston North | reverse complement strand
AAAGTTTCTTCATCAAAAACATCTTCAGATAATGCACCTGGAAAATACATAGTTCCTCCAGCACCAGTTGGAAAATTTAAAAAAGAAGGCTCCATAAATTGGGTAGATAAATCCCATTTATTATAATTCAATAAATTATTATCAGAATCTTTTGAAACAACCCTCGGTCTAGAAGAAATTATTGTATTTGGATGTTCTATATAGGCATTCCATATTTTTTCTAACCAATCAGCAGGATAAAAAATATCATCATCAACATTCACAATAAAATCATTTGGTTGTTCTTTTAAAATATAAATTAATTTTTTATATGATTTTATATCTTTACACCATTTTATTGTTAAACCATTGTTTTTTAGTTTAAGAACTTCTTGAGGGATATCATTTTCTTTATTAGGAAACTGTTCATTAGCTAACCATAAAACTACTTCATCTGGTTTAAAATTTTGATTTAATAAAGAGTATAGGCAATAATGTATATCCTCCATACGTTCAGGGAATGAAGTTAATGAGACAATAATTTGTTTTTCACGTTTATCTTTTCTAATTCCCATTTTTTCAAAATGCTCCATCTCCAAATCAAGTTCTTTTTTATTAATAAATAAATAATCCTTCTTTAAACTACTATCAAATATATTAAAAGAATCATATGAATCAAAATTTAAAAGTTTGATGTAAAAACCATATAATCCCAAAGGCATTCTTTTAAAAACATTATTATTTATATTTAAATCCAACAATCGTTTTCGAATATTTTTATAACTTTCTCTCTTTTCTTCATAATCCCATTGATCTTCTAAATTTAAGTTCACCCATTTTACGTCAATATCTATAATCTCGGAACGTTCAAAATCTTTTTGAACAACAAAAGCTTCATCATGCCAGAATAAACTTGGAAAATCAAGATAACTTTCATCATTAATAGTTATTGAGTTATATTCCACCAAAGTTTTCATAGTAGTATTATATTTATCCCTTAAATCAACACCTCTAAACCATATTTTTAATTTTCCCTCTTTAATAGCCTTTAATTGTAAATTCACATGGCCTTTATAACTTTGAATTATCATCCCTTTTGTGTTTTCAGAATTTAACCAAGGCGGAAATTTTACAATGGAATCATCATCTGAATTATTAATAATTTCAAATGAATTATTCCCTTCAGAAAAATATTTTATATCTATTCTAGCAGTATCATTTTTATGCAATTCATTTAGATTCAATTCATATTTATCAAGAATCCTTTTTGATAAATATAACTTCAAATAAATATCAAAATCCCTGAAATTATTAATTTTCAAAGCATTTTCAAAAATATTATCTATTAAAAAATTATCTAATGTGATAAATTTTTCTATCTCTATTTTATGAGCATCTAAATCATTTTTAATTAAATTAAAAAAATCTTTTTTAAAATCTGTGGAACAGTTAATAAAATTTAAACAAGTTTTTAATATCTTTTTATTATAAAGTTTATCCTTGAAAACATCATAATAATCATATTTTTTTGAGATATCCAATATGAGATTAGAAACAGGAATAATATCAAAGAGTTTTAAGGAGTCAATCTTCTTTTTTACACAGTACTTATCATAGAAATATATCCTGTTTGCATTAAACATTAATTCAATAAAAAAATGATTATCAAAAACATCCCCAATTTGTAAAAAATAATAATCTGATATAAACTCATTTTTAAAAAAATTACATGAAGTGGCAATAATTAGATCGAATAAATTTCCACCTACATTTTTGTAGCTAAAAACATTATTTGGAATCAAATCATTTGGTAAAAAATATTCATCAAAAAATTTGAAAAATATATTTTGATTTCCGACAAATGAATAATCTAAATTACAAAGTAGCATATCAGTATTTTTTTCCTCAGAAACATGATATAAGTCGTTTAAATATTCTAAATTAAAATTTTCATCTGAATCTGCAAAATAAATATATTCCCCTTTTGCACATTTTAAAATAGATTCGAACTTATTATCCTGAGATACCCATGTAATTCCAGAATCCGAATTTTCAGATTTGAATTCATCAATCAAACCATATAATGAATCTTTATAAATACAAATTATCTCAATATCTTCTATATTTTGATTAACAAAACCCTGCAAATAATTTAATGAAACATCATTCTCAAATATTGGAAAAATTACTGAAATTTTTGTCATATTTATCCTCATTATCACTATTGAACCAAATATTAAAAATTTATATTCTTTAAAGCATTTATAATCTCATCAACTCTATTATCAAAGGTATGATTATTTAAAACAATATCCTTACCTTTTAAAGCTTTTTCATTTCTTTCATCATCATGTGTTAAATAATAATCTAATTTTTTATCTAAATCTTTAACGTCATTATAGGTAATAACATTTCCTTCAAACAAATTGTCAATTTCTTGCATTTTATCAGAAATAACAAAGCAACCACATGCAAGAGCATCAAAAATTCTATTTGATATGAATCCATTTTCCTTCATATCTTCCCAATGGTCATTTAATAAAATTTTACATGAAGAATAATATTGATTTAACATCTCATTTGGTACAAAATCATCTTTAATGTATTTTTCATCAATAAAATCTTCCCAACCTGGACCAAATACCGAAAAGGAATGTTTTGTTTTAGAAATATCCTTAATTACATCCCTATACACATTACGTGTAGACCCAACAAATAATATCTCATTTTCTTTTAAATTATCATTTTCTTTTGGATAAAAAACCTCTGGGTCACAACATTGCAATAAAGCAAAAACCGGAGAATTAATTTTCTGTTTTACTAATCGGGCATATTTATCAGATGCAATAAATACAACATCATATTTTTCATATTCCGCATAGGAAATCCTGTCAGGATGAGAAATATTCCATATAATATTAATTGATTCATAATTGACATTATAATTTGTTAAACCTCTTAGAACAATGACAATATCCTCATTTTCATGACCATACCAATCTTCTTTTTCATGAATTTCAACATTAAACCCCTGCTTGATAAATGATTTTTTTAAAGCCATTGCATAAAAATGGTCTCCCCAATGATGATGACCTTTTGGATTAGGAGTTTTAATAGAGATATTAATATCATTAAACTGACCATTTATTAATTTTTCATGAATATCACGTTTTGAAGATTCATGTAAGTGTTTTTTCAAATCTAGGACTTCGAATTGAAGTTTATAATTTCTTTTCTTAAGCTTTTTATTTTCTTTATTCAATTTATTATATTTATCTTTGTAATATCTAAAACTATTACTTTTTAATAATATTTTTTCTGCAAAACCCATAAAACCACATATCATTTAAATTTTGATTGTTCTAATTTCTGTACTTACATTAATATTTAAATCACTAATTATTTTTATCTTTATTGAATCTAGTGTAACTTCAGATTAATAAACTCTGTTAAAAATCTGAATATTTATCATATAAACCTGAAATTAACTTCTCACCTAATTCATTAGACTCATTAAGGACAATGTCATAACCCAAATCATCACTACCAATCTGATTTTTAGTTATTAATACCTTAACAACATTAGTTCTCGCATGAATATTTTTAATATCAAAACTTTCTGTGAATGAAATTATTATATCAACAGTATGATGAATCTTTAAATCATCTGGATCAAAACTGACATTAACAATATACTCATTATTGGCACAAAAACTTGATAGATTATGAACACTATCTTTAAATTGATTAAAATCAGAATCAGCAACTAATAAAATATTTAATGTTTCATCAGTGAAAAAATAATTTTTTTCAATCTTATCAAATAATAATTTTTTAAATAAATATTTGCTCCATTTCTTACAAAATACTTTATGATTATTTCTATTTACTGTTTTACGAGTTGCAGATTCATGATGGAATAATAATGCAGCTGAAGCAAACATTGTATCATAACCTGCATTATGAACTCTTAGATTAAAATCGATATCTTCATATCCATACCAATAACTTTCATCCAATCCCCCTAATTCATCATAAACACTTTTCTTTATAAGCAAAACAGCACCAGTAACAAGCAACCTTTTTTTATTAACAGATATTTGACTGTCGAAAATATCTTTTGAAAACTTATTCTGGTTATGTCCTTTGTAGATACAAACATCATCTATTGCCTGTCTTAAAATATCCCCTGCATGTTGGATAGAAAAGGATTTATTAGTGTTTTTTAAATCGTCGATATATGGAAAAATTAATTTGGCTCCAACTGAAGCCACATTATCATTATAAATAATTGTACCCATCATTTCATTTAACCAACCATATGTTGGTTCAATATCATTATTTAAAAGTAAAACATATTCACCTTGTGCAATATTGACTGCATCATTATTTCCTTTTGCAAACGAAACATTTTCTTCATTTTCTATAATTTTAATATTTAAATTTAAACTTTTTAAATAATCAACAGAAGAATCTTCAGAAGCATTATCAACAACAATTATCTCATAGTTGGAGTAATTAGTTTTAGATTCAAAATCATTGAATAATCTTTTGAGATGATGCAATCCATCTTTATTAAGAATTATTATTGAAACTAATGGTTCCTCCTCAAAAGTATAATTTGACAAATAAATAGAATTGGTTTTAATAATTTTATTTTTTTCAGAATAATAATTGATTTTTTTGTTTTTAGGATTATTCAAATAATGAACAAAAGGATTTGATTTAATCTTATATTTATTTTTATAATAGGCAGTTACAAAGTCTTTATTAGGGTTTTTTCCCTCTTTATATCCAACTAATAAGAAATGATGAATTGGATCCATATGATTAGGAATTTCCTCACCATATTGATTTATATAATATTCCTCATCAAATTCATCTTTAATAAGATCATAATCCTTTTTAAAAATATCTATCCAATGAATTTCACTAATTTGATAATTATCCTCTTGAGAATAATTAAACTCATTATTATACTTAACTAAAGATTTTTTCAAATGAGCGGGAGAATTATTTTTTGTAAATTTAATAATTAAATCCCATTCTGCCAAGGAATCCAATTTTTCATCAAAATTTCCATATAACCCAATCAAATCTTTTTTATGGACAAATGAGTTTAATTTAATGTAATAATCTTGCAGTAATTTTTTAGAATCAAAACCTGAAGAACCACAATATATGGAATCCTTATCTCCAATTGAGTTTATCATTGAACTTAAAAAATCAGCATCCCAAACATTGCCCTGATCAAGATATGCTATAACATTTCCCTGCGCTTTTTTTAATGCAAAATTGCGAGCTTGAGATATATTTTCATAATCAAAACGATAATATTTTATTTTTTTAGATTTAATAGGTTCATTTAAAAATTTATCAATAATTAATAATTCAAAATTTTTAAAAGACTGATTTAAAACAGATTTTATAGAATTTAAATCCTCACTACCGACCATTATTACAGAAACATTATAATTAGTTTTCCTATTTTTAAGTTTATTTTTATAAAAACTGTATGTATAAACAAATGGAGTTAAATTATCATAATTTTTTAATTTAGTTTTTATTCTATTATTCATTGCCATAACCATCAATTAATTATATAAAATTATACTGAAAAATTCTTAAAAATTAATGCAACAATAATCAATAAACAGATAATAATGAAAATTTTAAGTAATCTATTTTGCTGCGTAATTTTAATTAAATTCTGATTGTTATTCTTAGTATCTTTAGATAACTTTTTCAATTTTTTAACATATCTTTCTGATTTAATAGAATCATTTATTTGATCTTTTTTAAACTTGTTTACTTCTTTAGCAAGATACATATAATGTTCTAAAACATTAGAAATAGGTTTAATTGAAAAATTATAAAGAATATCCAAATTTTCACAAAAATCAATATTCATCGGTTTATAAATAGTTGTAATTTCAATATCTTCATCAACTTCATTTCCTTTTAAGGAATATCTTTTAGCAAATTCCATTACCTCTTCATCACTTACAGTACCTTCTTGTTTTATCTTAAAAAACATTGGCGCATAATGAGATTTGTGAAATCCTAAATTAGGATTAACTTCAATACGACACAATAAATTTGGATAACTAACAAGAACTTTAGATAAGGTTTGTTCTTTTGATCTTAATGGAAAGTGAGCCATGTCCAAATCTTCACAAATATCACATCTAATTTTATCTCCATATTTCTTTTTATCATAGGTTATATCATGGCTTCCAATGATTAAAGAAGCGTCATACTCAATAAATAGATTTTTATGAATTATCACTTTGTATTCTTCTAAATTTTCATCCCTGATATACCTCATTCTCAATGGAATAAATCTTTCATCAACATTATCTTCTTCTGTAGGCACATAGGTTCTCCATTTAAGTTTAAAATAGGAATTAGGACCTAATTTTTCAATAATTTTCCTAGGATTTCCAGTATCAGAGGTTATAAACTCATCAACATCTATAGGACATACAATATCCGCACCATACTCCAGAATAGCCTTTTTTAACAATGAATTCATCTTTTGAACAGGTTTAAAATATTTGTCCTTATCTTCAATAACAATTATAGGTAACTTTTCTTTAACTAACTGATCCAATATAAAATTAGTATCATCGGTACTTCCGTTATTTAAAATAATCATTTCATCAACAATATTTAAGTGATATCTAACGAAAGACTCAATAATATCTGCTTCATTCTTTACTGTTGTTATCGAAATTATTTTCACGGTTCTCCCTCTTAAAAAGTAATATTCCTCAATGTCTCAATAATATCTTCAGATATTTCCTTAACGTTGCCCTGTTTTTTAACTAACTTATTTTCAAACTTCAAGTGTTTTACAACACCATCTAATTTTTTGGCCATATCTTCAGCAAATTTCTTTGAAGAAATAAATACAACATCAAACGCATCATACTCTTCAATGGAAACCGATTCATCATTGAAAATATTCCAAATCATATTAATATGCTTTTCATTAGGCATATACATCCCATTATCCTGTAAAAACAAAGTGATATCCTCATGACCATCTTTTAGATACCAATCCTCTTGTTCGTGAATCAAAACCTTGAATCCTCTTCGATTAAAGAACTTTTTGAGTAATTTATCAAATTCCCTAGTTTTGCCATTGGATTTGATAGCAATTGTTAAAGGTTTATAATTTTCTCGCACTAACCTTTGAGAAATATTACGTTTATTTGGAATAAAACAAACATCCATTAATGATTGTTTAAAAAATTCTAATACAACTATGTCTACCGTATTATGAATATCATTATAATATCCTTTATCAAAACAATATTTATCAAAAAGAATTTTACAATCATAGTAATATTCTCTTTTAATTGTTTCATCTCTTAAATTAAAAAAGATATCATAAATGTCATCAAAAATAAATTTCCAGAAATGTAATTTTAATTTCTCATATAATTTAGTATTTTGTAAAAGACTATCAATCATATCATAATAATAATTAATATCAATTTTATAACTTTTATTTAGTTTTCCTACATCAGCTACATAAATCTCATCTGAAAAGATTAGCTTATTAGCATTTATAAGACAATTTAATAAAAATAACGATTTATTTTCATAAATTTTTAAATTATTATCAGTTAAAAATGATTTTTTAATAAATACTGAAAAAGAATAATTCAAAGTTTTAAATAAAAATTTAGAACCAACTTCAAGAGCATTACTTACTTTATTTATACAATCATCATTATAAAATTGGAAAATATCATTGGGAGAAATTAATAAATCCAAATCAAAATATTTCATTTGATTTAATGCATTTTTTAGGGAATTGTCATTCAAATTCTGATTTATATCCAAAAATAAAATATATTCACCATCAACTTGGTTGATAACCTCATCAATACTTTCAGCAATGGTTAAAAATTTGATATTCTCATCAAATATTGATTGTAATTCATTAATTAAACTACCATTTTTCTGACGACCTAAACATAAAATTTCAAAATCATTAAAAGATTGATTTAAAATAGAATCAAAACATGTATTTTCATTTAATTGTGTAATTATTGAAATTTTAACCAATAAAAATCCTCCAGAATTTTAAATTGTATATATTACCAAGTTATACATTCAATATAATAAAATATTGATTAGATTAATATTTAAAGATTTCTCCATATTTCTTATAAATTGATTTGCTATTATCTCTCAAAAATAATACAATAACATATATTTAGTTAAATTTTTTACAGTAACAATATATTATCATTCCTAAATCAGATTAAATTACTTAAATTCTAATAAATTTTCCGTAAATTATTCTTTTTCACATATGAAAATAATATCCATATCATGTTCTTTATCCAAATTAGAAAATCCATATTTTAATCTAATATCCTTTTCTACCATACGGGAATTAAACCTAGTTACATTGAAACCCACATCTTTTAACCTATCAACAAAATCACAGGCATATTTTCTAACATGATCTTCTTGACCAAAATATTTTAGCCTTAATTCATCAGTATTATACTCTGGATTTTCAAAAGTTTCTTCAAGATTAAAAAATATTGGAACCATTAAAAAAACTTTTCCACCATCATCACTTGATTTAACTACTCTAAATAATTCAGACATTGCTTTCTTATCATCTAATATATGCTCTAAAACATGACTCGCAAAAATATAATCAAATGTATTATCTTTAAATGGAATGTCACACATATTTACATTCATTCTTATCGGCCGGTTTTCATCAATATCAACAGGGTAATAATCAATATTATTGTGACTAGAAAAAATTTTGTGCAAACCTATTTCAGGTGCAAAATGAAGTAATTTATTATTTTTAGAAAACATTTCGGTGTAATGTTCAAAGTAGTAACATATTAATCTTGTTCTTTCAAGAGAAGCACACTTAGGACATTGCCCTTGTAACCTCCGATTAAATGGGACAAAAAAGGGTAATTTAGTCCCACAACAATTACATTCTCTTACAATATACTTTTCTTCATTAACAACATTTTTATATGTCTGAATATAATCATCCAAACCATTCTGAACAGAAATTAACTGATTATTTAATTCTTCATTTTTTTTAACTAATTCTTCATAATTATTCTTATAATAATTATAACTATTACTTTTTAACAATAATTTATTCAATATTCCCATATACATCACTTTTTAGATACATATAATTTGAAATAATTTTACTTCATAAATTTAAACTTCTTACAAAATAATTTTATAATCGATACAACTATATCATAATATCAAAATAATAAGATTACTCTTATGAATATTAAGTTATTGATTTATTATGATTTATTAAATTTTTTATTTTAAATTTAGAGATTATATTAATGCTTAAATTAAATATAGACTAATTATTATATGCAAAACCAAAAAACAAAAAGCCTATAGAAATATATTGTGTTGAAGATTTATTTAAATATTACTTATTTGGTTAGAAAATTTACTCTACATTTAATACATTCTCCCAAAATCCTTAGATTATTCCAGAAATAATGAATACGAAATAATTGATTACAGCGAATATAATCTAAATTTAGTGAACACATGTTAGAAATGAATTAATTGAATTTAAATTAATAAATACATTATTTTCAATCAACTTACAAATATTCATCTAAAAATAAGGAAAAATACATGAAAACAATGTTACCTGACATATTGATTAATATTGCAATTATACCATGAAAATCAAAGAACAATAATTATTGTAAACAAAAATTTCATATCCCATACTAATCAAAAACTGAATTGTAAACTAACAATTTGACCTCAATATTTCAAGATAAAGCATATACATATTAAAAAGGAATACTAATAATCCATAAAAAAAATATTCAATGAAAATTAAGTACACCTATTTACAATTCATTCACGACCTAAAAGAATTTAAGTATTCTTAATATTTAAGATAAAATTTCAATACTTTTTACTCTTAAATTATCACATAAACATGAGGATTAATCTTAAAAAGAAAAATTATAAAAAAAAGAATTAGTACTCAATTAGAATGATTGAGTACCGCTTTGCGGAGATAAGCTCACACTTTTAGTGTCAAGCAACTTACTTCCGGAACTGTCATATAAGTTAATTTCAGCATAGTCAGGGAAATATTTGTAAGGATCGGCACTTGCAACCTCAATATATCCACTTGATGAGACTGTTTTTGGAACCATATTTCCATTGTTTAATGTAGAACCGTCACGAGAATACCAAATCTGTATTGTAACATCTTCACCCGCATGGTCAGCACCAACAAAAATTGATGCATAGGTTTTATCCTCCAGACCTCCTGCTGTTGAAAACGATCCACTCAGTATAGACATTGATTGAGATGAGGAACTTGATTTGGCTGAACCGCTACTTTCGGCTTGTGCAGGCTCATCATTATCATTTTGAACACTTTTAGTGTCATCTTGAGCCTGAACATTCTGTGAGTCATTTGATTGGTTTTGACCAAAGCCATAAAGATACGCAAATGTTCCGGCCAGAACTATTGCAATAATAATCAAAGCAATGATAATGTATTTGGTAGTATTGTTACTTCCAGATTGGTCATTCATTGAATTAATCATCTTTTCATGACTAATTGTTTTTTCCAGTGGCGCTCCACACTTTTTACAAAATTTCGCTGAATCATTATTTTCACTGTCACATTTCGGACAACGCATCTATTATCCCCTCCAAATATTATAAGATAATCATAATTTGTATACCCTCATTTAAGAATATTTTGTTGAACTTCCACCAACTTTTAAGAAATGGTGAATTCTCGATTTTTTAACATGCACTTTGTAGATGAAATGTTAATCTTTCAAGCAGATACCTTTACAACACAGGCAATAACACTCCCAATTGGCAATCATCTTTATTATTTTTTTAGGATTAATCTTTATCCTATATAAATTTATTTTTAACATTCTTAAAAGCTTTTGATAATTTTTTGTTTTGAGCAGATGACAATTCGCTATTTGATAGTTTTAATTGCTTATTCTCTTTTTTTAGACTTTCATTTTTAGAGTATGCCTTTTCAAGCAATTCATTCAAATATGTTAATCTTTTTACATAATAATCATCATTAATGGAATAGTTTTCGTCCTTAAATCCATATTCTTCAAGAATTTGCAACAATACATCAACAGAAGTGTTGAAATCATAGATATCTGACTTATATTTAAGGTCAAGTGAGTCCAAAACGCTTCCTTTTTCAGTTATTGCCCAAATATCACAGGATGTGCCCAGATAATCTGATAATTTTGAAGGCAAATATGGATTTTTTTCCCAGTTATCTATGGTAGACAAATCATTTACAAGCAAAACATCAAATTTTGTTGATGCATTTAAAAAGGTCAGATAATCAAGAGGTTTTTTGATTATGATATTTTCTGAAACCTTCAAATCATTGAGAAGTTTTTTATTTGAAATGAAAATATAAAATTTAATCTTATCCTTGAATTTATGGTCAAGACTGTCAAATGCATAAAAAATACTCTCAAAATGACGTTTGCCATAATACCATTCGCCAAAGTAAGCAATATTGATACAATCACTGTCCAATTTGATGTTACTTTCATTTTGATAATAATATTTCTCAGGCAATGTGGGATGTGGAGAGATTTTAGATTTTGAAAGCACATAATCAGTTAAATCGATTGGAAATTGTTTTAGCATTAATTCTCTTTGGTTAACATTTGTAAAAATGAGTTCATCAGCAAATAAGAATGTCAGATATTCAATGGTGTAAAATGTTGATGATAGATTGTCCAAAAGAGGGAAATTTCCTATTTCCATTATCCTTTCATTGATATGCTTGAAAAATTCAGGATTGTCAATTTTATGTTTTTCTTTGGTGTTAATCTTATTTTCAATGTCATGATAGAGTGGATCTGAAAATTCCGCTTTCCAAATGGTATTCTGATGTCTAAGCTTATACTCAAATGCGAGAAAATGATTGCTCATCTCCCA
>AUXO017052093.1_pt1 | contig 11977 bp, 6 predicted proteins | sample 768731 | NCBI WGS metagenome assembly AUXO01 (sample SAMN02715735, study PRJNA202380) | gut metagenome | biome: sheep rumen | host: Ovis aries | place: New Zealand: Palmerston North | reverse complement strand
TGACAAAACAGTGGCAAAAGATAGAGATTCAGAAGTTTCTAACTTTGAAATGCCACAAAACAGACCATCATATTATGGTGGAGAAGATGAAAACACAGAAGATAACTATATCCCAGGACAACAAGATGATGATGACTTTGATAGAATTATCCTAAAGGATAATACAAAAGCAGATTTATCTTTAAGAAAGTTCGTAACGGCAGTAAGCAAAGATGCAACTTTCGAAGAGGGAGAATACTTATCAGGAGATTTATCTAGGGTCCCTGTAGTAGATAAATCTAAATTAGATGGTAATTACAGCACAACAGCTGATTACAATCATACAAAAGAAGCAGTAGAAGTAAACAGAAAAGATTATGTACTTTATACAATTAGAGTATATAACGAGGGTATAATAAAAGCTCAAGCGAAAGCTGTAGCAGATTATTTACCTGAATATTTAGAATTCGTTTCAGCAGAAGAAACAGATATTAATAGTATCTGGAACTATGATGAGGAAACAAATTCAGTTTCTACAAATGATAAATATGTACCAAAAGTATTAAATGAATATGAAAAAGGTAAAGACCTAGATTACCAAGATCTACAAATAGTATGTAGAGTAAAAACTACAGCTAGTGATAATACAAACATTACAAACTTATCTGAAATAACAAAATATGCAGATAAAGATGGAAATGATGTATTAGATAGAGATTCTGGTGAAAACAATATGGTTAAACCAGCGGATTATTCAGAATATAACGGCGGTATAGATGAAAACACAGAAGATAATTATATTCCTGGTCAAGAAGATGAAGATGATTTTGATAGAGTAGTAGTAAAACCAGTATATGGATACTATTCATTTGAAGTTGTTAAAACAGATGAAACAGGAAAAGTATTAAGTAATGTCGAAACAGAATTTGATATTACTGGTAATGCTAGAAAAACAAAAGATGGTGTAGTTAAATTCTTGGAAAACATTAAGATAACTTCTTTAGATGTTAATATCGAAGATGTATTTTCAATAAAAGAAACAAAAGCACCAGAAGGTTATGTAGGTCTAGAAGACACACTATTAGTAACTGTAACAAAGAAATTGTCAGATGATGCAACAAGATATGAAATAGCTTCAGCAAAATTACAAGTAATGAGAGGCAATGAAGTAGTAAAAGAAGATAAAGAACATATTAAAGTTGAAGAAATTGATGGTAAATTTAAGATTACAGTAACAGTAGTTAACCACGAAAAACTTGATTTCTCACTTAGAAAATTTGTATCTGGAATAAGTGCAGATAATGCAACATTTACAGATGAAGAAATGCTTAGTGGAGATAAATCAAGAGAACCAAAAGTGGATTTAACACCACTTGATACAAAAGAAGAAACTACAGCAAAATATAATGGACCAAAAGATCCAGTATATGTAGAAAGAGATGATTATGTTCTATATACAATCAGGGTTTATAACGAAGGTAATAAACCAGGATATGTAAAACAAGTTAAAGATTATATACCAGAAGGATTAGAATTTGTAGAAGATGCAAAGATCAATGAAATCTGGGATTATAACGAAACTACTAGAACAATTACTACAAATGATAAATATGTTGCAGAATTAATAGATGCACATAAAGAAACAGAAGAATTAGATTATCAAGATTTGAAAGTGGTATTAAAAGTATCAACTGATGTTCAAGATATGAAAGTTCTAACAAATATGGCAGAAATTACAAAAATTACAAATAAAGATGGAACAGATGCTATAGATAGAGATTCAGAAGAATCTAACTTCGTTTATCCAGAAAATCCATCAGAATATAATGGTGGAGAAGACAAGGTAACAGAAGACAACTATGTTCCTGGTCAAGAAGATGACGATGATTTTGATAAAGTAATCGTAAATAGACGTAAAGGCGAATACGTATTACAAATTGTAAAAGTAAATCCTGAAGGAAAAGTTATCGAATCTGGAAATGCTAAATTTACAGTAAACGGAAAGGATTACAAATCTGTAAAAGGATATGTAAATATCGAAAAAGTTGAAATAAATAGAGATAATGTATCTAAAGAAGATATATACAGCATTAAAGAGGCAGAAGCACCAACAGGATATAATAAAACAAATGATACTATTAAAATAATAGTAGCAAAACAAATTACAAAAGATAACAAATCATACGAAATCGGAAAAGTATCTATGACTTATACACATGAGGATGGATACACCAAAGATTTATCTGATAAAGTTGAAATAATAAAGAATGCTGATGGCACTCAAGTAGTTAAGATAAAGGTTGCTAATGAAGAAATAAAACCAAGTCCAGAACCACAACCAAACCCTGGACCAGCTCCAGAACCACCAAGTCAAACTACAGTTATTCCAGCTCCATCAAATCAAAACAAAGTTGTATATAGCAATACAGCTCCAAAAAATACAGTAATTGTAGTAAGAAATACTACAAATACAAACACAAACACTAATAATATTTCAGTTCAAAAGGCAACACCTAAGACTGGTGATATGATTCCAGTGATTGTAGTATGTGTAGTAATAGCAGTAATATCTGTTAACGTTATTCAAATTGTAATTACTAAAAAAAGTAAAAACGATGAAGAATAATAATAAATAAAAAGATAGAGCCCTTAAAAAAGGCTCTATTTTTGTTGTAAAATGGCCTATACCGTGTTATAATCTATGCCGTAACTAGGAACAATCCGGTATAGAAAGGAAGGATAAGAGATGGCCATATTGATAATTGTCATTGCTTTGCTCTTAGGTTACGCAGCGTGGTACGTATTCAGCCTTCATTATGTCCGGTTGGGAGAAAAATTCATCCAAATGACAGGAAGTTATCTTGAAATCATAGAGATGAGCGGAGTACTCGATGCAAAAAAATTTGAGGACCTTCCACGAGTCACTGCGATAGATAACTACTTCAAAGCTGAATTTTACCCACAGAATCCAAAGCCTTTTTTTGAACAAATGGAATATGCATACCAACTCATCAATGATGTCTACGAACAAATCAAAGACAAGGAAATTCATTTCCAAAGTAGCGATTGGTTCAAAGTCAGATGTTATCACGAAACGTTGGAAGATATCCATTCAAAAATGAGGATGAAGAAGTGGCAAAACTTCGGACTGAAATGAGTGCCACAAGACGACTTTGCAGCTAATGCAAGGTCGTTTTTTATATGCGAAAACCCAGGTGAAGTGTTTCCACTTACCTGGGTCTTACGTTTCATAAAAATCTTACTCATCGTCGTCATCACTTTCGTATCTGGTCAAGGTAAAGAGCTTTTTTAAGAGCTTCTTTCCCTTTGAAGAAAGGGTAAAACCGACCATCGCGAGTGAGGTACCGATTGCGATAAGTATTGCAAAAAGTGTACCTAAAAAAGAACCTGAACGATTATCGATTTTCATGTTTAAAATCCTCCAAATGTGTCTTCACAACGGGTTACCTTTGCATTATACCACAAAAAACCTTTAATATCAAGCTTTTAAAAAGAAAGACCCTCTCTGCAGCAGGCTGCAGGGAGGGTGAACACGATGTTCTAGAGTTGGTTTTCGCTATTAGTTACTCAGCATACCCGGAATTCGCCATATGGGTGAAGAAAAGATTGATTTCCTTCCCTGCTTCGCGGATAGCGACTGCTGCTGCAGAAACAAGGCCCACAATAGTAAAGATTCCGAGAACGATAGCTTTTTTCTTATTCATAGCGTAATGCTCCTCTCATTTTGTGATAAATGTTTACGTGCTTTTTCTATTATAGCACAAAAAAGCCTGTAATGCAATAAATGTAGCTTGTTGCTTGACAAACGAAAATTCTAAATATAAAATCATTTGTGTCAAAACGTAAAAAGAGAGGTAAAGAAGTTGGACAAAATATTTAAGAAATTAGCAGAAGAATTAAGCATTCGCGAGGAACAAGTTGAAGCTACAGTAAAACTTATTGACGAGGGAAACACGATTCCATTTATTGCTCGTTATAGAAAAGAAGTAACAGGAAACTTAAGCGATGAAGTATTAAGAGATTTAGGTGAAAGATTAACTTATTTAAGAAATCTTGAAGCTAGAAAAGAAGAAATAATAAGATTAATAGATGAACAAGGAAAGTTAACTGATGAACTTACTATTAAAATAGCAAGTACTATGGTTTTATCAGAACTAGAAGACATCTATAGACCATATAGACCAAAGAAGAGAACAAGAGCAACTATTGCTAAAGAAAAAGGATTAGAGCCTTTAGCAAATATAATATATCTTCAAATGGAAAAAAGACCTATTAGTGAGGTTGCTGAAGAATATGTTGATAAAGAAAAAGGTGTTGAAACAGCAGACGATGCAATTGCTGGAGCATTAGATATAATAGCAGAAAACATAGCAGACGATGCTGATTATAGAAAGAAAATAAAATCAATGTGCTTTAGAGAGGCTGTTATCGTAACAGAAGCTGCTAAGCCAGATGAGAAATCACCATATGAAATGTATTATGATTTCCATGAAGGAATATTAAGAATACCAAGCCATAGAATACTAGCTATCAATAGAGGTGAAAAGGAAGAATTCTTAAAAGTTAAAGTACAAAAACCAGATGATAGAATACTAGATTATATGGAAAAACAAATAATAAGAGACTATAAGAGTCAATTCTATGAGCCACTAAAGGCTACTATTGAAGATTCATATAAGAGACTTATTGAACCATCAATAGAAAGAGAAATTAGAAATGATTTAACAGAACGTTCTGAAGAAAAAGCTATAAAAGTATTTGGGAAAAATGCGAAACAACTTCTTTTGCAACCACCAATTAAAGATATGGTAGTTATGGGATTTGACCCTGCATATAGAACTGGATGTAAGATTGCAGTTATAGATCAAACAGGAAAACTACTAGATACAGTTACAGTATATCCAACAGAACCACAAAATGATGTTGAAGGTGCTAAAAAAATATTAAAAGCACTAATCAAAAAATATGGCATTAATATGATAGCAATTGGAAATGGAACAGCATCAAGAGAATCAGAGAGCTTTGTTTCTGATATGTTAAAAGAAATTGATGAAACAGTATACTATGCAATAGTAAGTGAAGCAGGAGCTTCTGTATATTCTGCATCTAAACTTGCAACAGAGGAGTATCCTGACATAAACGTATCATTAAGGGGAGCAATTTCAATAGCAAGAAGATTACAAGATCCATTATCAGAACTTGTTAAAATCGATCCTAAAGCGATTGGAGTGGGTCAATATCAACATGATGTAAATCAAAAGAAATTATCAGAAAGTTTAACAGGTGTTGTTGAAGATGCCGTTAACTCAGTTGGTGTCGATGTAAACACTGCAACTCCATCACTTCTTTCATATGTATCAGGTATAAATGGAACAATTGCGAAAAATATTGTTAAATATAGAGATACAAATGGAAAATTAAAACAAAGATCAGAGTTATTAAAGGTACCAAAATTAGGACCTGCAGCATATAAACAATGTGCTGGATTTATTCGTATTTTTGATGGAAAGAACCCATTAGAAGTAACTGGCGTTCACCCAGAAAGTTATGAAGCTGCTGAGAAGTTATTAACAAAAATGGGATATACTGTGGAAAACTTAAGAGATAAATCAAAGGTTGCAGAGATAAAAAAGGCATTATCAACAGTTGATTACCAAAAATTAGCAGAGGAATTAAATGTAGGACCACTTACATTAAAAGATATTATTGATGAACTTTCTAGACCAGGTAGAGACCCAAGAGAGGATTTGCCTAAACCAATTTTAAGAAGCGATGTATTAAAATTTGAAGACTTAAAAGAAGGGATGGAACTTACAGGAACTGTAAGAAATGTTATAGACTTTGGTGCATTTGTTGATATAGGAGTTAAACATGATGGTTTAGTACACATTTCAGAAATGAGTGAAAAGTTTGTAAAGAACCCATCAGAGATAGTTTCTGTAGGTGATATAGTTAAAGTAAAAGTACTTTCAATAGATCATGAAAAACAAAAAGTAAGCTTAACTATGAAGATATAAAAACAAAGGAAGCAGGCATAAAACCTGCTTTTTTTGAACTTTGCCTATTTGACATAATATCGAAAGTGTGCTATAATGCTAACAATGTACTGATAGTCAGTACATATTACAAACTTAAGGAGGCCTCAATATGAGTAGAAAACGGAACGTAACTGTTGAGCCTATCGCCGCCATGACCGAGGCAGAAAGAATCGCCCGCGAGGTTGATCTTTGCTGGGAAGAGTATGCCAAGGAAAAGGCGAAGGAAGCCGAAAGAGTACAGGCCGAGATCGACCAGATGTACGAGGAACATGACCAGATTACTGACGACGATGAGTCCGCTGATGATAACTCTGAAGTGGAGGAGGCGACGTCTGTGACGGATATGATGACCCGGAAGGTACCGGCTTTCAATCGGCGCAAGCAGACCGAAGAAACCAAGAAACAGAATGTCGCGAAGGCACTGAAGGCAAAAGCCAAAGTCGCTGCCGACAAGGCCACGCTGGATAAGAAAGGAAAGCATGTCCCGGAAGGGATCAAGAAAGGCTATTATTCACTTTTGAGCAAAGGAGCCAAGTTCGCTGTGGCAAAGTAATTATTTAAGCCGCAACTAGCGATTAAGCTCTGTCTCCTGAGTCGGAATCATGAAATATTGATTCCGGCTCTTCATTTTATAAAAAAAGCTCCAACTATCAATTGGAGCTTCTTTGTTTATATTCTTATTATTTTACTTGGATTGGTTCTTGATGCAACATTAAGCTTTATAGTGTTGACATCAATATTATCACCCATTAATTCTTCTATAACTGTCTGATATGCAAGTTCTGGAAAATTATTTTCTTTACTTAAATGTCCAAGCATTACTTCTTTTAGTTCTTTATGCATAAGTTTGGCAGCAGTTTTTCCTGCTGATTGATTTGATAAGTGACCATTAGGTCCAGCAATTCTTTGTTTTAAAGGATAAGGGTATCTAGATACTTTTAGTATTTCAGGATCATAATTAGATTCAAGTAATATAAACGAACTTTTATCTAATTCATTTAAAAGCCTATCATCCATATGTCCAATATCAGTAGCTATACTTATCTTCTTTTTGCCATTGTGAATGTTAAACCCACATGGATTTGCTGCATCATGTGGAATAGAGAAAGGGTGAATTGTTAAATCTTTGAAAACGAAGTCTTTATCATTTTCAAAAAACATAACGTTTTCTTCAGCAATTTTCTCTTTTTGCTTTTCCATTGCATTCCATGTTTCTTTATTGGCATATACAGGAATATTATATTTTTTTGAAATAAGTCCTAATCCTTGTACGTGGTCTGAATGTTCGTGAGTAACTAAAATAGCATCAATATCTTCAATAGATGAATCAACTGATGCTAATCCTTCACTAACTTTTTTGCCACTTACACCACAGTCTATAAGTATTTTTGTAGCACCAGAATTTACGAAAAGGCAATTTCCTGAACTACCACTGTACAAGCTGCAAAATTTTATCATATTTTATCCTCTGCTTAATTTTATTCTTCAACTCTTTCGATTTTTGCACCTAATTTTCTGAATTTTTCTTCGATATTTTCATATCCACGATCGATGTGGCTAAGGTTATAAACTTCAGTTTTACCCTTAGCAATGATTCCAGCAATTATAAGTGCTGCTCCAGCTCTTAAGTCTGTAGCATATACAGGAGCTGCTGTAAGTTCATTAACGCCTTCAAATACTGCTGATTTTCCTTGTGCAGTAATTTTAGCTCCCATTTTATTTAATTCTTGAGTATATTGGAATCTTGATTCCCAAATACTCTCGTTTATTATACTTGTTCCATCAGAAATTGATAAAAGTACACCCATTTGAGGTTGTAAATCAGTTGGAAAACCTGGATATGGTAATGTTTTAATTGTTGCCTTGTGAGTTCTCTTTGAGTACCATACTCTTAAATGATCTCCGTTAGCATCAACATTTCCACCAACTTCGATTACTTTTGCAATAATAGATTCTAAGTGCTTTGTAATACAGTTTTTAATTATTACATCACCTTTAGAAGCAACAGCGGCAATCATAAATGTTCCAGCTTCAATTTGATCTGGTACAACAGAATATGATGCATTACCTTTAAGTTCTTTTACACCATTTACTTTAATTATATCTGTTCCAGCACCTCTAATATCTGCACCCATTGTATTTAAAAAGTTTGCAACGTCAACTATGTGTGGTTCTTTAGCTGCGTTATCTATAACTGTAGTACCTTCAGCAAGAACTGCACAAAGCATTGCATTGATAGTTGCACCAACTGATACAACGTCCATATATATAGAAGTTCCTTTTAACTTTTTAGCTTTAGCCGTGATATTTCCGTTAGATACATCAACTACTGCACCAAGTGCTTCAAATGATTTGATATGTTGATCAATAGGTCTTGCACCTAAGTTGCATCCACCTGGGATACCAACTTTAGCAGTTTTACATCTTCCAAGTAGGGCACCTAATAAATAATATGATGCTCTAAATTTTCTTGTAGTTTCTAAAGGTACGTTACTACTATTGATATTACGTGTATCAACAGTTATTTCGTGTTCGTTATTCCATGTAATAACAGCACCTAATGATTCTAATATTTCACAGTATAATTTAACGTCACTGATATTTGGTAAATTTTCTATTGTACAAATTCCGTTAATTAATAAAGTAGCTGGTATAATAGCAACTGCTGCGTTTTTTGCACCACTAATTACTACTTCTCCTTTTAGAGGAGTTTTACCAGTAATAACTAATTTTTCCAAAACTAATTCCCCCGTAGTATTGATTAATTTAGAGCGAAATTGCTCAATGTGAAATATATCACAAATATTTGTGATTTACAAGTGTTTTGGTCATTTTTGTAAGGCTGAGGAGGATTGTTACAAATATATTAGAGCAAGAGAAATTATTGCAAAAAAAGAAGAAGATGTAAAACTATTTAAAATAAAGGGATTCAAAGATATTAATACAGTCTTTCTGTCTTGACAATAGGAAAGAATATTAAATATTAAATTTTTATAACATTTGTTTTTTGTGATAATAAAATTCACAAATTGGACAAAAAACTTATAAAATAAATTCACAAAAATAAAATAATATGCCATTATGAATAGTATAATTGTCAATAGTTTTATTATTTGCATAAAAAACGGATAAAGCCTATGAAATAAAGGGATGCGGCAGTTATCAAAAATCAAAATTTGTTTTGTTGACTAAAGATAAAAAATGATATAAGATATCTAAAAAACAAACGAGTCAAATAACAATTAGTTTTAAAAGAGAGGAGTATATTTCTAAAAAATGAACGAAAAACTAGAAAAAACAAAAAAATTGTTGAAGAAATATGGTCAAGAACATCTACTTTTAAAGTATGATGAAATGGACGATGAACAAAAAGAATATTTATTAGAGCAAATCAATGATATTGATTTTGATTTAATGAAGAGTTTGTACGAAAAAGCATCAAAGCCAGTTGATTTTGAAAAAGTTACAATTGAACCAATTGAACACGTTGATAAATCAAAACTAACAAATGCTGAAAGAGAAAGATATGAAAAGCTTGGAATTGAAGCTATAAAATATAATAAATTTGCATGCGTTACAATGGCCGGTGGACAAGGAACAAGACTTGGACATACTGGACCTAAAGGAACATATATATTTGATAAAGATTTAAACAAATCAATATTTGAAGTACTATGTGAAACATTCAAAGATGCATGGAGAAAATATGACACAATAATTCCATGGTATATTATGACTAGTAGAGAAAACAATGATGCAACAATAGCATTTTTCCGTGAGCATAATTATTTTGGATATCCAGAAGAAGCTATTCACTTCTTTAAACAAGGTGAACTTCCAATGGTTGCTCTAGATGGTAAGATACTATTAGATACTGATGGAACAGTAAAGAAAGCTGCTAATGGTCATGGTGGAACACTAAAATCATTAGAAACAAATCATATCTTAGACGATATGAAAGAAGCTGGAATAGAATGGGTATTTATTAATGGTGTTGATAACGTATTAGTAAAACCAATTGATCCATTACTAATTGGTATGTCTATATACAACAAAGTATTAGGAGCAGTTAAATCAATAGAGAAAACTGACCCTAAAGAAAAAGTTGGTGTGTTCTGCAGAAAGAACAAAAAAGTAGGTGTTGTAGAGTACACTGAAATTGATGATAAAATGGCTAACTTAAGAGATGATTATGGTTCTTTAGTATATGGTGACGCTAACGCTATATTCCACTTATACAATATTAAAGGACTAGAAAAAGTAAGTGAATTATCACTTCCATATCATACAGCAATTAAGAAAGCAAAATATATTGATGCAAATGGAAAATTAGTTGAAGGAACTGAGCCAAATGCATACAAATTTGAAATGTTCATATTTGACTCTTATGAAATGTTTGATGACGTTGTTGTATTAAGAGTTAAGAGAGAAGAAGAATTTGCTCCTATTAAAAATGCTGAAGGACAAGATAGTCCAGAAACAGCTAGAAAACTTTATAAAGACTACCTAAATAAAGTTGAATATACAAACAAATTCAAAGAATGGTCAACATCTCCAGTATTTGATGAAGAAACAAGACAAGAGTTAATGAAAATTGCTGGTGATGAAGAAGAAATCAAAGATAGATTCTATAAAGATCTAGAATTTGGTACAGCTGGAATGAGAGGAGTTATTGGTAACGGTACTAACAGAATGAACAAATATACTGTTACAAGAGCAACTCAAGGTCTAGCAAACTATATATTAAGACAAGGAACAGAGGCAAAAGGCGTTGTTATAGCATATGATTCAAGAAATATGAGCCCTGAATTTAGTATGCAAACAGCATTATGTTTAAATGCAAATGGAATTAAAACATATATGTTTGATGCTTTAAGACCAGTTCCAGAATTATCATTTGCAGTTAGAGAACTAGGTTGTACAGCTGGTATTATGATAACAGCAAGCCACAACCCACCAGAATATAATGGATACAAAGTATACTGGGATGATGGAGCACAAATCGTTGCACCACATGACAAAGAAATAATTGCAGAAGTTAACAAAGTAAAAGATTATTCATTAATTAGATCAATTTCATTAGAAGAAGCTAAGAAGTTAAGATTATTCAATGTAATTGGAAAAGCAATGGATAAATTATATGTAACAGAACTTAAGAAACAAGTATTAAATCCAGAAGTAGACAGAGAAGTGGGAAAAGATCTAAAGATAGTATACACACCACTTCATGGAACAGGAAATATTCCAGTTCAAACTGTTCTTGCAGAACTTGGATTCGAAAATGTTTTTGTAGTTCCAGAACAAGAATTACCAAATGGAAGCTTCCCAACAGTTGATTATCCAAACCCAGAAGATATTAAAGCATTTGACCTAGCATTAAGACTAGGAAAGAAAGTAGATGCTGATGTAATTCTAGCTACTGACCCAGATGCTGACAGACTTGGAGTTCTTGCAAAAGATTCTAAGACAGGTGAATACAAATCATTTACTGGAAATATGTCTGGACTATTAATTGCTGAATATATATTAAGTCAAAAGAAAGAAAAGAAATTGCTTCCAAAGAATGGTGCATTAGTTACAACAATAGTATCATCTAACTTAGCTCAAGCAATAGCTAAAGAGTATAAGATAGACTTTATGGAAGTTCTAACAGGATTTAAATATATCGGTGAAAAGATAAGACAATTTGAAGAAACAGGAAGCCATGAATACTTATTTGGATTCGAAGAAAGCTATGGATGCTTAGTTGGTACTCATGCAAGAGATAAGGACGCTATAGTTGCTGTAATGCTACTTTGCGAAGCTGCAGCATACTACAAGAAAAAAGGATTAACACTTTGGGATCAAATGATGAAGATCTATGAAAAATATGGATACTACAAAGAAGGTATTTCAACAATTACACTTAAAGGTGCTGATGGCGCAGTTAAGATGAAAGA
>AUXO018153701.1_pt1 | contig 11979 bp, 24 predicted proteins | sample 768731 | NCBI WGS metagenome assembly AUXO01 (sample SAMN02715735, study PRJNA202380) | gut metagenome | biome: sheep rumen | host: Ovis aries | place: New Zealand: Palmerston North | reverse complement strand
GTCGTATATTTGCACCAGAATTAAGTATTAACCCTTTTAAACAATAAAGATTATGGAGATTAAGAATTACGCACAAATCATTAAAAACCTCCACAAGGAGATTACTGCAAAGATTGCAGAAGTGATGAACAACGCAAATGTGTCGGAAGTTGACTTGCTTGGTAGTGATGCAGACCATGCGTTTATGATAGGCTACTACAATGACGATGTGGTTGAAATGGAAGTTAGCAAGGTATATCTGAACGATGGAGTTCTTGAACTTGATGTCATTTATGTTTTCCCAGACGATGACGGCCATGATGTTTCAGAGGAATACAAGGTTATCAATGCAAATGATTTCACAAGCATCATCCCCTGCGCTGGCATCGGTGATGTTCTGGATTCCGTTCGTCAAGTGTTGAATAAAAGTGCAGAAGACAGGTATGTTTTACTTTATGATGGCGAAGAGGATTCCAATGGTTTTTCCACATCAAATCTTGATGCCGCTATAAATGCCGCTATTCAAGATTATGAAGAGGGTGGTTATTCAACCATAGAAATACTTGACTCATCAACAAATCGTATTGTATGGACTACTGATGATTAAACATATCATCAAAGAGTTCCAACGCTATATAATTGTTTAAAATTCATCTGGAATTTGATGATGTCATAAATATGTGGCATCATCATTTTTTTTTTTATCATATATTTGGTTTTTTGGAAAAAAGGCCATATATTTGCACCAGATTATTTTTAACTTGAATTTTTGTTATGGAGACAAACGAAACTAAGATGTTGGAAAAGCATTATGGGAAAAAATGTGGGACTGAAAAGCTAAACATCGATGGCTTTCCAGAGCCTATTGAATTTGACATCTATGATGGCTATGCGGTATGTTTCGACCACAAAGGTCATAGATACGATATGGAGTATCCAAGATTAAAGGTTATTATGGACAGCAATGAGCTGTCAGGCGCGATTATCGACTATGTTGATGGAGTTACCACGGCAAGAGAAATAACGCCGTTACACAGCCTTATAACGTTTTATACGCTATATGAAGATGGCGTTAAGATTATACCAGAAGAATAAAAAAACCAGATAAATATATTTATATTATGCACAAGTACACAATAAGAATGAATTATAACGCCTCCATCATTGTAGAGGTTGAGGCTGATGAAGAAGGTGATGCGCTCGAAAAAGCCAGAATGCTTGCAGAGGATGCTGATATTAAGGAATTTTCCATTTGTGGCGAGAAAGAGGCAGAAATAATCCAAAAACTATAAAAAACCACTGAAAATATTTGGCAGTTCCAGAAAAAGGTCGTATATTTGCACCAGAATTAGAAAGAGCAATAATAATAAGTTTAATCACAAAAAGAAATGAGCAAGAAAAGTTTGAAACAGGCAATCGCCAATAAGAGAGTTGTGGCATTGCCATCAAGGAAGAAGGGAGACGCTGATAATGCGGTTCAGTTGTACAATATTTATAGACTTAGATAGTACTTCATAATATTTGTTGGGGTGTTCTTCATAGAACTATACGTTAAAGGACGTTCAATCCTCATTTGTCTGGGAAGATAGATGGGGATTTTTTTTTCACTTTTTTGAAAAATAATCTGGATTTTATTTGGTAGTTTCGAAAAAAGGTCGTATATTTGCACCAGAATTAAGAAACAACAAGTTTAACCCCCTTAAAAGAAAGGAAAAAGATTATGTCACATTTTTGTGGATTGGTGGTTTTAACCCCAGAGTATGCAGGTGACTTCGAAGATTCTCTTGAAAGATACAATGAGAACGACGATGTCGAAGAGTACATGACAGGCGAGGTCTCTGACAAGCAGAAGATTGACTTCTTGGAGCACTACAAGTTAGGCTCAAAAAACATAGGTAAGGAGTTCTTTGATGCCCAGAACAACGCCTTCAAGGAAAAGGTTTTATCTGGGAATGAGAAACACAACGATGGCTTTTACGCGTTGGTTGTAAGGGACAATGAGGACAAATATGTTGAATGGTTCAAGAATGTCTACAAGGACTTGTTCTATTCCTTTGATGAAGTCTATGCAGAACTTGGTGACGATTGGAATGGTGACAGCTGGAAGAAAGACGAAGATGGTGTCTGGCGCGCATATTCAACCTACAATCCAGATTCAAAGTGGGATTGGTTCACCATTGGCGGACGATGGGACAACTGCATTAAGAAGAAGAATGGCAGCAACACAAACATTTGTCAGCTGAAAGACATCGACTTCACCCCATACAAGGAAGATGACTACGAAGATGGCACCGATTGGCTTAGAAATCCCATCAAGAAGTTGAAGAAAGGGCTTGAGTATCACTATGCTGAAAACAATGTGCCATTTTGTCTGGTGATTGATGGCGAATGGCATGAGCGTGGAGAAATGGGCTGGTTTGGCTGCGCATCCAACGAGAAGGGAATGGACGAATGGTCAAAAGAGTTCTTCAACCTGCTCAAAGACCTTCCAGAGGATAGTGAAGTGTTTAATGTGGATTTTCACATTTAAAATAAAAAAATTGGGATTTCTTTTGGTTATCCCAATTTTTTATCGTATATTTGCATCATAATTTAATAAATGACATTTAAGCATGAGAGAGAAGAAAGACATTAAGGACTTTGTGGTGAACGTAGACATCACGGTTTCAAAGAGAATGTACATCACAGCCTCAACACCAGAAGAGGCTGAGAAAGCAGCCAGAGAGCTTCTGGAAAAGGGCTCGTTCTACTACGCCAAAACGTGTGAAAGCGTGGTTTCGTATGATGTAGTTAATGTGGAAAACTTTTAATGGAATAAGACAATGGATATATTATTCTTAGTGTTCTGCCTTATCCTGTTTGCAGAAATTGCTAGTGACGAATTTTATGACCAGATTGAAAATCTGGAAGATGAATGATATTTATATATAAGCAATATGAATTTAATTGACTTATATCTGGAAAAGTTGGACAATGCGTTTCGTTTTGTTATCACACATGATAAGAACCTTGTCTACAATAAGATAAAGGAGTGTATACCAGTTTCCAGTGTTACAGTTGACAACGATGTGGTTACGCTAAACTGTGGCAAGTATAACGATGTCGATGTGATTATTAAATTGCAGTTCATCTGGAACAAATGTAATCTGGTTGAAATAAAAGCGTTAAACGAATAAATCAAGGAAGAAAACCTTTTTAAATTGAGTGGCTTGGCATTATTCTGGGGGGATTGTGTGCCAAGCCATTTTTTTTTAACCCAGAACTAAAGATAAATCCATTTTTATTTGGCAGTTTCAGAAAAAGGTCGTACATTTGCACCAGAATTAAAAAACATATCAATATGAATATTTCAGAATACATAGCAAATTTCAATGAGAATGACGTGATTGACGTTTTCAGTGAAATTGTCAAGGCAGAAGCGCCAAGTGGCTACTTTGTTGGCAGGGAAGTTGACATTTTGGATGTTGAAATTTTCCTTGATAAATATTGTGTTGCAGTTGGCAAGGAAGAGATTGCAGGTCTTATCGTTAAAGAATACAACAAAAGGGCAGAGAACTTTGGTTGTGTAACGGATAAGGCAGCAAAGGAAATGGCTTTATCAGCATTGAAGGAGCATTTTCTCTATGATGGCTATACAATGAATAAGGCAGATAGTCTATATGCGTCAGCCTTTGATTGGCTTGATGAGAAGTACAAGTTAGTTGAGATACCTTTGGATATGGATGGTGAGCAGACAATGGTCTTGGCTTTCGATTTCAATAACGCCAAGTTTGATGTTGACTACTTTATCAATCCCGATTGGTGTCTGTGGAATGGTGAGATTCTTCACATTATTGAAATTGTCAATGAGAAAATCAACTCTTAAAATAGTCTGGATTTTATTTGGTAGTTTCGAAAAAATGTCGTATATTTGCACCAGAATTGAGAACAACAATAATAAGTTTAACATTAAAACATTTTGAGATTATGGACAAGAATGGAATATCAGTGAAGAGGTCAACTTGTGGTAGCTATCGCGGTTACGCCATTATCAAGAAGACTATTACCGAGCATGAGTATTTTCTCGGCTTATATCGTAGCTGGGGAACACAAACTATAAATTACACATTCTGCGCAGAGGGTGACGAGAAACGCCCATCAAAGCATTACATTGTAAATGGCGCAAAGACCATCAAAGCTGCCAAAGATTGCATCGACAAAATGCTTGATGAAGGTGCTGTCTACTTCACGGAAGAGGAACGCCAGAAATACGTTTGGAGCCCAAATAAGAGGTGTGAATGGGCGTATGGCTATACAAGTCTTATGAAGATTATGAAAGACCACCAGAAAGCCGACAAGCGCATTAAAATGTTGCTTGAAGACAGGCTTGTGGATGCAAACTTCCATACCGAGGCAGGGATGCTTTCAGAGTGTGATTATAAGGGTTTCGAAGACTATGTTGCCAGAACATATACGTTCAACAACGAAATGAAAGTTGTAATCAAGACACAACGCAAGCCGCTTAAAAATGTCGATTTTGTTCTGGAAGAATTGAAGTCGGTTATTACGAACTATCTGAAAGAAAACGGCATCGATGGCGAGGTGGATATAAAAAAATGTGTCTAAAAGCCAAAAAAATCTGGGATTTATTTGGTGATTTGGGAAAAAGGTCGTACATTTGCACCAGAATTGAGAACAACAATAAGTTTAATCACTTTAAAAACATTTGAGATTATGAAAGAAAATATCATTTATTCCAATATCGATGAAGACGTTGATGAGTACTGGCTTGATGATGAACGAGCTAACCTTAATGTCGAGGTTGACGGAATAATTGTTGGGTTTGCTGACCTTGGACTCTGGAATGGTCGTGTCAACGGAGCGAGGATTTTCGGCAATAATGTGAAGAACATTCTGAAAAGCTATAACGAATATAACAAGTGGTATTGTGACCAACATAATGTAAGGTGTATCTCAGTGCATCATGATGGCAGGAACAAGTACCTTTATCGTGTGGCCAAGAACGTAGAGCAGGCTGAAAGAATTAAGGACAAGATTGTATCTGGCGTGTATGATGAAGAGAAGTTCAGAAAAGCCACAAGGTCTTTAAAGCCTTATGTAGCAAAGGTCTATGGGTGGTAAGTGCCAATAAGCTCTGGGGACAGGGAAAACTATCCCCAGAGTTAAAAAAACACACATGGTATAAATTAAATACAACAATTATCATGAAACAAAACGATATCTATAATGCGTATAAGCATAAAGCAGACACACTGATGAACTACCAGATGTGCAAGGGATATTTTGGCGTTGACGAATCTATGACCCGTCTGGCTGAAAAGATTCTGAAACGGAAGTATTGCCCGTCAAAATACGACATGAACATAACAAGGGCTTTTAATAGAGCCAGGGGAGTGAGAAATGCTGTAATTGACCTCCCGATGTTCAATTACAAAAGCACCATCCCGAACATCTTTGAGAAGTTTGTGAAAGACAACTTTGACAGGATGGTATGGGACATCAAAGAGAATGGTGTTGGAAAATACCCCATAAGTTTCAGAGACCTAATAGAAAGGGTTGAGGAACGAAAATGCAGAATTAGTTGTTCATAATCTTAAATAATTTATTGTTGTCTGGGACGGCTCCATTTTGGTCGTCCCTTTTTCTTTTTATACCAAAAACTAAAAATAACTTGAAATTTATTTGGTAGTTTCAGAAAAAGGTCGTACATTTGTACCAGAGTTTGAGAACAACAATAAGTTTAACTTAAAACATTTGAGATTATGAATGTGAATGTATTTCTTTTTGGCAACGAAACAGCTGCGAATAAGTTGAAGGCTCTGGATGCGGCATCTTCTGGTGAGATTCGTCAGACAACGGAAAAGACCATCCTGCGCATCTTCAAGGAGTGCTGTGACGGCAAGGATAGGTTTTATATCAAGCAAAATGCTGGCAATAATTGGGACAGCACCATTGAGTTCATCTATGAATCAAAGGGACACGCTTACCTCTGCTTGTATGTTCAGTCCACAAAGACCGATAGTTCAGATTTTGTGTCTTTCAATGAGTTCAATAAGGCCACATTCCATGGATATTGCGAATATCTGAAAATGCGCTACACCTATAACAGCGACGACATTGTGAACGTTATCAGAGCCATCTTGAAGGAGTATGTGTACTACACTTATATCGAAAAGAATGAAAGAGAAAGGAGGAAGTTGAAGGAATCCGTATGTAAGCGTGGCGTAAATCCATTGATTGATAAGTATTTCGATAAATGGAAGTTGGGACACATGGTAGGAAGTCCCATCAGCAAATACACAAGCAATGACAGCCTTACCAAATATAAAGGCTACTATAACGGCAAAGATGCCTTGAAACGATATGTAGAGGGTAATCTGGATGCACTTGTTGGCTTGTCAGATGAAGAATTGGCAAAGGTTCTGAATGAGGTCTGGATGAAAGAATATGACAAGTTCAAGAAAACCTTTGATGTGCACGAATATAAAAAGTCACTTTGGTGGTAAATATGGCTATGTTGTTTTCCATGTCGGTGGTTCGTGAGAATAACCGACATTTTTTATCCCAGAACTAAAAATAATTCCATTTTTATTTGGCGGTTTCAAAAAAAGGTCGTATATTTGCACCAGAATTGAGAACAACAATAAGTTTAACCCCTTAAAAGAAAGGAAAGATTATGGTATTGATAATTAAAATCACAAAGGTCGATGATTCATACGACTCAAAGAACATCGATGTGATGGTTTCTTCATCAATGGATGCAGCAAAAGAATTGGTGCTTAAAGAGATTAACAAAGAGTTTGATGAGAATTGGGCATCACTTGACAAGGCTGCTGAAATTCTGGCAGAGGATTTGACCGATGCGGATTGGGATGAGGTCGCCAGAACGTTCATGTGGAGCGACAACGGAAAAGGCGAGACGTTCATCATCGGCAAGCTGAATGAGAGAGAAGTTAACACGAAGTTTCAGTACTTCGGATTGGTTTAATTAAAAAAAGAAATAAGATTATGGGACAGTATTACACACCTACCATTTTGAAAAAGAACTGGAAGTTGTCAAAGAATCCAGTCAAGTTTGCCATCAACACATGGAATTTTGAAAGTGGTCTGAAATTGATGGAGCATAGCTACATTGGCAATTCCGTTATGATAACTATGGAGCATCTTCTGGCAAATGACTACAAGGGCTATAATGTTGTCTGGTGCGGTGATTATGCCGATGAGGTGAGTACGAATCTTGTTAATATTGATTTGTATTCCTACGCAAGCGACTTCTGCGGGAGCAAGGAATATAAGGAGAAACTTGCAACGATTCCGAAAGACATTCCATACTATCACTATCTGGTTAACTACACCAAGAAGGAATACTGCACGCTTCCAAAGTTTAAGCCAAACACATGGGTTATGCACCCGTTGTCACTTCTAACTGCATCTGGAAATGGCAGAGGTAGCGGTGACTATCCATTTGAAGACGAACGTATTGGAAGATGGGCGTTCGATAGGATTGGCGTTACAAACGATGCTGATGAGTTGAAAGGCTTTAAAGAAATCGATGGGAAGTTCAAATGCGATTTTTAAACAACACGACGATTGATAACTAGACACTGGGGAGGAAACAAAACCTCCCCTTTCTTTTTTTTTTAGCCAGTGATTAAAAATAAATTCATTTTTATTTGGTAGTTTCAAAAAAAGGTCGTACATTTGCATCAGAATTGAGAACAACAATAAGTTTAACCCTTTAAAAACATTAGAGATTATGAAGAAAGAAATCATCAGTCGTTACATCGACACCATCATTCTCGCAACAAATAAGAAGTTGTTGAAAAAGCTTGGTTATACACTTGTTGATGGCGAGTGCGAAGTGGAAATGGAGTTCTACGATGGAGTGGCATACGCAACCGATGGCACTGGCTTGATGCTGACCTATCCCAAAATGGAAGAGTTGAGCGATAGACAAATAGATTCCATCTGCCAGTACACTGGCATCTACGATAGCGTTAACCAGTATGATGTTGCGATGAAGTATGGCAAGGTAACATCAAGCAACGATGAACTTGCCACCATCCATATCTTCAAGGATAAAAAGCTAAGACTGCGCGATGAGACGCTTGTTGTTATGTCTTCTGACATCTTCCAAGAGGTGTATGATATGTCCAGTGAACACGACACATTTACCACTGCTGACATCGTTCGCACATCGGCCTTGAAGTTCGAAAAGGAACTTGATTGGGAGGGGAAAGATGATGATAGAGACTACATCCTAGAACTTGAAGAGTTTGAGAAAAAAGAACTTGATGAACTGCACGAACAATATGATGACTGATTAACCGACACTGGGGAGACTGCTAAGTTTCCCCTTTCTTTTTTTAACCAGTGATTAAAAATAACTTGAAATTTATTTTGCGGTTTCAAAAAAAGGTCGTACATTTGCGTCAGAATTAGAGAACGACAACAAGTTTAGTTTAAAAACATTTAAGATTATGGAAAAGAACGTATCGAGAAAAGACTTGTCAAATGCCATCGTGAAGTTCATCAAGGATGAAAGCAAGAAGATGAATGAGCGTGGGAAGAGCATGGAAGAATTGCGTATCTTCTATTCGAATTGGGTAAATGGGGCACGCAAGTGGTCGCGTAGTGTGATAACTCTGGGTGGCGATAAATATGAGTTCACCGACAAGGAGATTACTGAAATAGAGTTTATCAACCTGCTGAAAGATGCTCTGAAAGCAAGTGGCGTTGATGGCAAGGTGTTCTATGATGAGGTGAAGAATTGGTACAATGTGGTTGAATGTATCATCTTCAAGAAGTTGGAAATCTACGGAGAACCCTGCAAGGAGTTCAAGGAACTTGCGAAGTATTTGAGCAAGTATGCTACAAAGAAACTTGGCAAGAACGACATCTATTGTGTTCGTGTTTGTGGGAAACGTTCATCATGGAATGATAGCGGCAGGGTGAAATACCTTTGCTATGATGCGGAAAAATGCAAGGCCATATTGGACACCATCAAGCAGAAAAAGAGCGCAAGAGACCTCCTTACATTCAATGTGGACGAGTTTTTTAGCCATGGCGATGAAGTTGATTACAATTACGCGATGTACGCTGAAAGCGAGTGGTACGGAAGTAGAGGAACAAAACTCCATGTGATTGTCAGAACCCCAAAGGGAAAGGCAAAACTTGATTATGAATTTTAGATATGAAAAGAGTAGTATACATCGTAGCCGTATTCCACAACGGAATCGGCTACACTTACCAGTGTGATGATAAGGTTCATTTGTTCTTTAATACCAGTGTAAAGGCGTATGAGAAATCTGGACACGCCATTAATAGGGCAAAGAAACTATTCTCAAAATACAAGGTGGATAAGGTATGTGTCCTTAAGTTGGATACCAAAGAAGATGTCTACCAGTCCAAATTGAAAGATTGGTATAACGACCCAGATAGATGCGTATGGAAATACGAAAATAAAGAATGATTAAAAATAATTTCATTTTTATTTGGTAGTTTGGAAAAAAAGTCGTACATTTGCGCCAGAATTAGAGAACGACAACAATAAGTTTAACCCCATCTAAAACAAAGAAAGGGAACAAGTTATGACAAAGCGGGAAATCATCAGGGCAAATGACCTCTTCTTCGTCTATGCTCTTGACAAGCAGGGAAACGTAATTGGTGAGAAGAGAATTACCAATCGTGCAAAACTGCAACACTGCGCATATTGTGTGTGCTCTGACTATGGCGTTAATAAGGCGCACTACAACAAGGCTGACTTCTGCCTTGATGGGTATCTGGTGCAGGGCGATTATCAAGGGACTATTGAAAAGTAAACGGCATCATGGAAGAAGTTAAAAGTTATCTGGATTTAATCTTCCAATATGAGACGAAACAAAATCTGGTGGAAACCCTTCTGGTAAACAATCCAGAAGGAACACCCCAGACGATTTATAAAAGCCTTTGTGACCACTTTAATGATGTTCATGGGGAATTGTCTCTGGAAGAGCGAGAAAACGTAATACAGCGCCTTATAGGAGCCTATGTTATTAAAAACATGATTAAATTGTAGTAAACATGGAAGATATTGGAAAGTTTGAGGCTTTTTATGTTTTGACAAGCAACATCTGGAACATTGTGTGCGGATTCATTGTGTTGCTTGCTTTACTATTCACAACCACTGGCGATAATCCAATAGCAGGTCTTGCAGCTATGTGTTTGTCTGGTTTTATCTGGTGGGTTGGTGGGCTGATGTTTAATCTGGGACGTATCCTGTTAACCAGAATCGTGGCAATGACCGAAAACGTTCTGGAAATCACCAAGATGCTTGAAAAGAGATTTGGCGAAGGTGATGAAGCCAATGATGGGAAAGGCGAAACTGAATGAAGGCTTAAATTTAATCTGGGACTTCCTTGTGGGTTCCAGATTATTTATTTTTTTGTCTTTTGATAAAAATAAATTCATTTTTATTTGGTAGTTTGGAAAAAAGGTAGTACATTTGCACCAGAATTGAGAACAACAATAAGTTTAACTTAAAACATTGGAGATTATGAGAAAGATACTTGAATTTGTATGCTGCACAATTTTGATTGTGGTCGTTATCAGGCACTTCGGTCAAATCATTGGCATCTTTGATTGCCTTGTTAATAGTGTGTTCAGCTTAGTTTCAAACCTTTAAAAAAGCCAGAATCATGAAAGTATATGTATTTACAATTAACCAAGCCTTTGATGGAGAATTTGAGGAGAGGGTGTCGGCAGTGCATAAGTCAAAGGACGATGCTGTTAAGGCTCTGGAAGAGTGGAAGAAAGACGAAATGCAATATGTAGAGCGTGATGGATGGACTATCGGAGAGGACACCGAGACATCATTTGAGGCGTTTGAGGATGGCTACTACGCAACCAACCATACCTATGCCTGCATTACTGAATGTGACGTACAATAAGACATCTGGAAAGGAGATAACAACAATGGAGAACAATAAGCAAACCTACTATGTTCATGCGGACATCAATCACTACAACGACACAACAAGGTCGTATAAGGAAAATGTCTCTACAACTGATATGGTGAATTATTCTGCATCATGAACGAAAATAATCTGAAAATTATTTGGTAGTTTCGGAAAAAGGTAGTATATTTGCACCAGAATTAGAGAACAACAACAATAAGTTTAACTTAAAACATCAAAGATTATGGATAGTAGTTTTATCGAAACAAAGGCTGGGTACAAGGTAAGCCAGACCGCATTTGGACTTGATGTCTATGATGATAAGGAAAACTTCCTTTTTGAACTCGCTGGTAAGACCCTTAGCGACTACATCTACAATGGCCTCATTGACACCAACATGATTGACAATGACATAGAGGACGAGGAAGATACCAGAAACATACTGAATCGACTCGACTACCCGTACATTTTTTAAACTTTTTATAAAATTATTGATTTCTATTTAAGTCCATCCGTCTGCGAAGATAGATGGATTTTTTTTATCCCAGAACTAAAAATAAATTCATTTTTATTTGGTAGTTTGGAAAAAAGGTCGTACATTTGTACCAGAATTAGGAAACAATAAGTTTAACTTAAAATTGAGAAGTAACATGGACAAAGTGTATATCGTAACAATAACAAGCAGCGACGATGGAAACGTTGAGGTTACTACAAAGCTGTTCAGCACCTTTGAAAAAGCCACTGGCTACCTGTATAGCCAATACACCGAAATAAAGGCTGAGAACGCATCTGACGATGATTTGCAGTACGCTAACGACTACATCGAAAAAGTTGGTGAGAATGCCAGCAATATGTTCTACATCGAAGATGTAACAGGGAACTATTGGTGCAACGGGATAATAGATAAAAAGCCAGTCGAATAGCCACAAACGCCTTAATTCATAATCTCCGATGGGAATGCCTCACTGGTGTTCCCATTACTCTTTTTATATAAAAAAGCACCAGAAATATTTGGTTATTCCAGAGAAAGGTCGTATATTTGCACCAGAATTAAAAATCAAATAAT
>AUXO016229189.1_pt1 | contig 11980 bp, 12 predicted proteins | sample 768731 | NCBI WGS metagenome assembly AUXO01 (sample SAMN02715735, study PRJNA202380) | gut metagenome | biome: sheep rumen | host: Ovis aries | place: New Zealand: Palmerston North | reverse complement strand
TGACAGAGGCGATACGCGTACCCTGACCGCCTGCTATGATGACAATCTTCGTCATTTACTCAACGCTTTTTGAATGGCCAGACGCACAGAATCATTGGAGTTATGGGGCGCTACCCAACCCAGTGTATTCACCTTGGTCAGGTCGTAACGGAACTCAGGAACATCACCGACCCATCCACGATCGCCGCCCGTATAACGGATCTGGGCATTCAGTCCCATCTCCTCAATCACCATCGCAGCTATCTCCTTCACCTTAGTGCGGGAGTCGGAGCCCAACATATACACATTATAAGGTGCATCGGCATGATCGATGACAAAGAGGATGCCTGCCACCAGATCCTTCACATAGACATAGGGTTTGCACTGTTCACCATTACCCAGTACCTCCAGCTCCGCGGGGTTCTTCTGCAACTTATGGATGAAGTCATAGATGACGCCATGTGTAAAGCGCTCGCCCACCACATTCGGGAAACGGGTAATCCAGGTCTGAATATGATACGTGGAACTGAAGGCGCTGATGAAGGCCTCACTCGCCAACTTACCGGCACCGTAGTTGGACACGGGCTTCAAAGGTCCGTAATCCTCGTTCAGCACCTCATACGTCTCACCATAGATGGCAGAAGTCGAGGCAAAGAAGAATTTCTTAATATCAAATTCCTTGAGCAGCTGTAGGATCTGGAAGGTGGTATTAAACGTCAGGTTGTAATCGACCAACGGGTCCTTACCACCTTTCTGAATGTCACTGTTGGCTGCCAGATGATAGACCATCTCGAGCTGTCCTTCCTCAAAGACACGACGGATTGCCGCTGCATCCAGGATATCCACCTCCTCAAAGCGGAAGTTCGGATGTCCCAGCAGGTGGGCAATATTCTCCTTCCGACCGAGTACCAGATTATCTACTACTGTCACATGATGACCTCTCGCAATAAGGGCATCATCCAAATGGGAGCCGATAAAGCCAGCTCCGCCTGTTACTAATATCTTCATAAACTATATCCTTATCTTTTATAAACTTCCAAATATCGTTCTGCAAAAATATCAAGCGTGTACTTTTGCTTATACTTTTCTAATGCAGCTTCCGATTTGTCTACTGTCATAGCCTTTTCTATGGCTTTAGACAAAGATTCCATATTATCTATCTCAAAGAAATTCACTTCATTATCATTGAATAGTTCTCTAAAAATAGGAATATCTGATGCTACGACATTACATTTCAAAGCAACAGCCTCTAATAAAGCGAGCCCGAACCCCTCACTTCTACTTGGCATCATATATATATCGTAGAATGGTATATATCTAAAAGCATTTTCACGATATCCTGCCCAAAACACCCTGTCCAAGATGCCTAATTCTTTAGCCAAAGCATATAAATCATTTTTCGACTTTCCATCTCCAACTAAAAAGAACTTCAACTTCTTATTATTGGTCATAGCACGAAATACCATATCAAAGCCTTTACGTGGAGTCAACATCGCATTTGCCCCTAACAAGATAGAATCACCTTTAAATTTAATTAATTCATTTTCCTCATCTTTTGATAAACTCTGGGAGAAGTTTATTGATCGTGAATTATAAATTACAACCATTTCTTTCTCCAAGAACCATCGCCTATAGTATTTCTTTGCAACTTCACTTAATACAACCTTATAATCATGCCTACGTAAAATAAACATCCAAAGATGTCCAAAAACGAATCCTATCAAGCGATTATATTCACTAGACAGATCTTCAATAACAAAATTATGGATTGTAGTAATAAAACGCGTACTGATTGTTCGAAAAGGTTTATGAATGAAGACGTACAAATCTGGACGTAAGGTATTGGAATGTACTATGTCGTATTCTTCAAAATTGATTTTTTCAAAAAAGCCAATCTTTTGTGTCTTACATGGGAAATCATATACATTTTCATGATAATCATCGAAATAAAACACGGTCACATCATGTCCCTTTTTCACCAACTGAGACACTAACTCATAAACAACTATGATTGGTCCAAATTTACGTTTACTTGGTATTATGTATGCAATCTTCATATGTCACTAAATATCTGAAGAAATAACATAAGGAACTACGTTTGCAGAATTAATAGATAGAAAAACCAAAAAGTATAGAGACGTATAAAATACAACTATAGCTTGTTCTTTTAATCTATTATTTGAATAATATACAAAGTCAGGAAGTCCAATAATCAACGGGAATAGGAAATATAAAGTAACTCGTAATCCCAGGTCATGCCTGATCAACAGGTTATAGAAGATGATGCCCACCAGGAACATCTTCATATACAAGGACTTCTTGAAATCTTCGTCGGCATGCTTGTACAGATAGAAGAAACCGATGGTCCAGTAGATGGACATAAAGAAGGCCATGATCAGACGCATACCCGTCTTGGCATAGTCATCACCTTGTTTCTCAATATACAAAGTACCATATTCTCCCAACAGTGGTACCAACAAGTTCAGGATGTTCACTAAACCTATCAAAAAAGACAATGCCAGACCGATATAGATCAATGGCTTATTCATTTTGATCCGATCCAACAATAATACCGGTAACATGACCAAGGCGAACAGGTGGAATCCTGCAGCCACCAGAATCCAAAAGGCAAATTGCCATTTTTTATGGTCGTTAATCAAAAGGCTACAGGCATAAACAGCGATAAAACAAGCCAGCACCTGACGGTAGATATTCATGGCATAGCACAAGAAATACATACTTACCATCAGAAACATCGACAAACAATAATTATTGCTTTGTCGTCTAATCCCCAAAGCAGCCATGCACAATGCCATGAACATTAGAATAGTCTGAAACACCGGAAATGAAAGACCTATCCAATTTGCGAACTCACCTAATAAGCCATAAATAGGTTCAGGATAGCCCATATAGCCAAAGTTTCCCAAGTCAACATACATAATCTGGTAGGTTCCCGTATCCATACCCACAGAATCGGCTCGGAATCCCACGATGAATGCCATAAAAGCCAGCATGACATAAAGCAAAAAAACGCTCCTCTCACTGACATAGGCACCAACCAAAAGAACCAGATAAATAAATAAATATATCAACATTCTTATCGATACAATTTATTTTCCCAAGATATGCAACAACCAATTGTCCATTTTCAAATGGGTCATGTCCATTTTTTCCACATCCGATTCAAAGAAATGGATATCCAACACAGGATTTTCCTCATTTATTATATAAATGTTGTTCGGATTATAAAAAGACTCTTCTTTGATTCTTGCGTTTGTAGTTATTAACTTTTTCCCTGTAGCCAGTGCCGTAATGCAGTTGATGGTCATACCTTGTCGGTTGGCGTGGTTAATATCCAATAACACACGCGCAGAGGATTGGATCTCATTCACCTGCGACAATGGTATTTTCTTTTCCTGCATAAAACCATAAGGTGCATATTGGGCAACGGTCTTGAGATAATCCCGATAAACCAGGTTGAAGACACGCTGCTCAAAAGCTGACTTTCGATCCCCTGCATTATAATATCGCAAATATAAGAAGGATTTCAGATGATGACTTTCACAGAACTGGTTCACATGATATAATAGGCATGCCCTCTTGATCGTCTCCGAACGAGGATACATCGTGCCTATAAAGCACAAGTCATATTGATTTCCCACCGATTTGTGCTCGGGTTCCATATAGAAATCCGGGTAATACTCAAAGCCGTATTTCTGACAATCATCCCTATCAAACGAATAAATATAATCAAACTTCTCAAAGTAGTCTTGAAAGCCAGCCTGAACGGCACTCACCGTATCCCATAGGAAGAGGAAGGTCTTGATTTGGGGATTCTTCGTCCTCAGATAATCTATAAAATACTTCTTGAATGGCGTCAACGCAATACATAAGAGAATATCAAACTCATACGGCTCAACAGTCTGGATCAGCTTCTCCGTCCATTTAGTACGACCATGAGGATCCTGAAGGTAGAAAAACAAGGTCTTGGGAGAACGATGCTCCCTGAAACTACCACGAAAGAAGGCAGCATTATAAAGAACGACATGTTTCGCCCCCAAACTGTACAAAGTATCCTTCATGGCCACATCGTAACCATAGAAGTCCTGACAGATCAACAGGATGCGCTTGCCTTGTATATGATCGCCCATTATCATCGAATCGAGTTGATGACAGAAAGAAATCTGCGTATTGGATACAAAAGAGCCTTACCTAATCTGTATTCCATACTACACGACAGCAAACGATATTCTTCACACTTGGCAGGATCCACGAAATGTGAGGCGTATAACTCTCGATGGTTTTGCCAAATCTGTCTTCTTAATATACTAAAGTTCGTATTCGCATTAACATTTCTCGATTTCTTTTTTATCCGATAAAAGAACAAATCCTGATGAATCTGATATACCTTATCTTCAGGCGATAAGAAAGAGAGCCAGAAGTCCCAGTCTTCATAACCTTTATCCATATTTGGATTATATCCTCCTGTCTTGTCAAAATCACCCCGTTTATATAATGCAGTACAAACAATATGATTTCTGCAAAGCAACAGTTCAAAATCATACGCAGGAAGATCGTAATGCCTATTCATTTCTCCGAAGTAACGTGTGCCAGTATAAACCAGTTTTGTCTCAGGATGATCTTTCATAATAGCGATTGTCTCTTGCAGATAATTCGCTGCAATTTTATCATCTGCATCTAGAGGTAGGATATATTGTCCATGACTACGAGCGATGCCATAGTTCCGTGCAACAGATACACCCTCATTCTTTTTATCATAATAAACGAAACGACTGTCCTCTTTGCAGAAATCTTGTATTTCCTTCAGGGAATCATCTGTTGACCCATCGTTAATGACAATACACTCAAAATCCGAGAAAGTTTGCCCTTGAACACTCATGAGTGCCTCACGAACATACTCCTCCTGATTATAACAAGGCATAATCACAGAGACAACAGGTTTTATTTCACTCATATTATCATTCACGATTGTTCAATAGACTTTAATTTAGCACGAAGTTCCAATTGTTCTCTCATATGTTTAGGTAACATCGATTTAATCAACTGTGACATCGTATATCTACACATAAAATAGCCATACCACAATCTCCACCTGATCGTATGATGAATACCACGTAATCGGGCATCTTCTTTTATCACTAAGAAAGGATTTGAAGTAGAGGTACCACCCTCTGCATCAAATTCAGCAACCACAAGTGGAATATATTGGAAATTCACTTTCTCACGATAATAAGAATCATAAAAGAACTTATAGTCACCCGACGATCTATACGAGATATCAAACAAATGTTCTTTTTGATACGAAAGTCTGACAAATGATGCAGGATGGCCCATCGGCATCATTTGATCCATTTTGTTCAACGGCAAAGCTTTTCTTACTTTAGATACCGTTGGAAAAACATATTGTGTATCTCCATATGCTATTTGTGTAGTATTGGCAATCTGTGGAATAAAATCTGAAAGTACAGAATCACCATGATAAACGTCTCCTGCATTCAAGAAATGAATCCATTCACCTGTTGCATGCAGAATACCTTTATTCATGGCATCATAAATACCCTTGTCATGTTCCGACACCCAGAATGCAATACGGTCCGAATATTTCTTTATAACATCAATTGTCCCGTCAGTACTTCCTCCATCAATAACCAAATACTCAATATCCGAATAGGTCTGATGAAGTACAGACATTATCGTTTTCTCTAATTCTTCTACGGAATTATAGCAGACGGTAACAACACTAACTCGAGGATGATTCATTCTTCTTGCACCTTGACTCTATAATATGATAAAAATCTTCACCAAATTGACGAATATGACTTGAATAATCAAAATATTCTTCTTGAGGTGATATCGTTAATAATTTATGGACTAAGTCCGCTTCATCTCGTGGATTAAAGAAACAAACATTTTTATTTATCTGCTCTCGATGAACAGCCAAGTCTGACAGGAATATGAATTTTCCCATTGCCTTACAATCCTCAACTGTTGTATTCCAACCTTCGAACAAGGAGGGTTGAATCGCCGCATAGGCATGTTTGATTAAACAAAGAAGTTCCTGTTTATCAATAACGCCTAAGGTAAGGATGTCATGTTCCAAATGATTATTATCCAGAAAAGACTTCACCTCTACCATATACTCTGGGCACCTATCATCTTCCATCTTTCCTGTACATACAAGTTGGAGGCCAAGGCCCTCTTCCATGCTTTTTTTAAAAGCCTTGAATAAAAATAAGTGATTCTTGTGCTGCCAAAACTGATTAGGGCAGATTAAATACGGTTTATTGATTCCATATTTTTGCAGGACATCTTCTCTTTTTACATTAGAGAAGTCCGGTTGATTAACGGCGAAATGAACGACATAAGTTGGGTGATTCTCGAATTCTTTATAATACTTCTTAAAGTCATTCTGACTATCATAACTACTAAAAACAATCGGAATACCTCTTTGACAGGTTGAGCGCACCATAAGTTCCCTAAACTCAATGTCAGATGGCAAGAAATACTGAGGGAGATGTTTTTCCTGAAAATCAGGAATCCACGACAACATCTTATTTTTCTTAGTACCAATGCACATCGGAAAGAGCATTTCGTCATTTGGATTCAAAGGGAATCTGTCGACATGCCACATTGCATTCTTTGAAAAGATAGAATAGAGTTTGAGACGAACCCTGTATAATAACCCAATATTGATAATCGTCTTTTCTAAATAAGGATATTTTGTATTGATCTGATAATTCTGAAAGGTTTTTTCATCTAAGCAATACAGATTGATCAGAGGTTTTTTGTTATCATCCAATGTATTCAAAGAAATAATAAGGTTTTGGAGATAATATTTCCCACCTAACCAACTCTCCCATGTATCAACTAATCCTATGCGTATTCTCTTACCCATTTAATATAATGCTCTATACCTTTTTCTAATGTAACGTTTGGTTCGTAACCCCAACTTTTAATAATAGAGATATCAGCCTCCCAATTAATGGGATCACCCTTACGTTCTGTACCATTAAACTTAATGGTTTTCTCAGTTCCGCTGACTTTCCGTACGGTCTCAGCAACTTCTGATATTTTAATCTGCCTACCATTAGCGACATTCACAACTTCCCCATTGAATAATGAGTGATGTATAGCCAATTCTATGACCTTTACAATGTCACTAATATAAATAAAGTCCCGGCTCTCACGTCCTGTTCCCCAAAGAGTTGGACAATCATCATTGACAATTTTATGATAGAGATCCCAGAACAGCTGTTTCTTCAATCCAGGCCCATACGCAGAGAAAATCCGTAAACAACATGTCTGTATATTCCAAAAACGACTATACTCTTCACAGATCATCTCAGCCATAACCTTATGATAGCCATAAGGAGAAACAGGTTTGACGACCTGATTTTCTCTAATTGGCAGAGACTCAGGGTTGCCATATACCGCCGCACTTGACATCGTAATGAACTTGCATCTCGGTGCATGTTTCCTGATAGCCTCCAAAAGTTTGAAAATATTCAGCGTATTCAACTTGAAGTCACTAAATGGTTTACCCAATGAGAAAGGGACATTTGCCGCACCAGAACAATTGATACACACATCATATGGACATTGCTCAAAGACACCAAGAAAATCGCTATCTACAGAATCTATTGATATATAGTTCGGTGTATTGTAGTCCAACACCACATCACACCCCCATACTTCATGTTCTTGAGAAAAATAAGCCACACAATGGCTCCCAATAAACCCTTTAGAACCAATAATTAATATTTTCATATCTTTATTTCAAATGCTTTACAACCTTAGCTGGATTACCTGCGACCACCGTCCAAGCAGGCACATCTTTTGTCACGACACTACCTGCCCCGACTATTGCACCCTCACCCACTGTAACACCTTTGAGAATAATCACTTTCATTCCAATCCACGCATCATTACAAATCTTAATTGGCTTAGATTTTACATCACTCCAGTCTTTATTTGCAATAAAATGACGCTCATTACGGATATCATCCAATTCATCCTCGATATCTTTGCGGCGTTTCATATAGTCAAGTGAATGGGAATCATGATCATAACATGTAACTCCCCACGCGATTGTAACATGATCGCCAATTTCTATAGAAGAACGACTAATAAACGTACCATCCCCAATATAAGAATGGCTTCCAATCACAACTTTGCCAGCCTCTGTCTCAAACACAAAGGTTCCAGACACAATGCTATCATTACCGATCGACAGATACTTTCTGGTCTCCGGTTTATCCAAACGTATGATAATACCACGATCGACCGTGCCAGTGCCTATCTCTGCATACTGAGACAGTAATCTGCGATTCTTTCTGCCTAAGAAATATTTCAAGATTTTCTGTATCATCAGCGAATAGCCTATTTACTCAGCAACACCACTTCTTTATCTTACTTAAGAAAGAACGACTCTTTTTATATAAGCAATAACTCTGATTAATTAATGGTGCTTGATTCCACTCTTTCATCAAAGATTTCCTGATATCTTCATTATCAAAGTTGAATACATATTTTATTCCATATACCATTTGTGCACAATTTCTCAGGAATGTCCAACTATTCCAATATCCATTTTTATGCAAATATGTATATATTTTATTCAATTCAAAAAAATCACGTCCATTACTAAATAATTTTGATGTAGTACTCTTCTCGTGCACCCGATAATAATTAAGCGGTTTAGCAAGAACTCCTACATTTCCATGACTTGCTATGCCCGTCCAAAACAACCAATCTCCTGCTCCCTTATACTCGAAATAATTATTATCAATGTTTCGAGCATATGCACTACTAAAAATAGCCGAACTGGCATTGGTGATCAAACTAATATGTCGAGCGATATAATCATGACCATCCATTATCAAGTCGTGAGAGACATCTTTCTGGACAATCTCTCCCAAAGCACCATTCAGGGCCATCTTTCTAGAAAGGGTAAAAGCCATCACCAAATTGTGTTCCATATAAAACGTCACAAGTTCCTCTAAGAAAGTGTCAGCACAGGCATCATCGCTCTCAGCCAACCATATCAAATCTCCTGTAGCTAAACCGATACCCTTTTTCCACTGGGAGAAAGGCGAACCACTATTACTCTCATTAATTATGATATATGATACATGACTATTATTCTGATATCTTTCTATAATCTGACCACTCTCATCTGTTGACTTATCATCTAAAATAATGATTTCAAAATTCTGATAAGTTTGATTCAAAACACTCTGAATACGTTCTTCTAAAAAACTCGCATGATTATAGTTCGGGATAATCACGCTCACGAAAGGACTATTCATCATATCACTTATATATATTGGATCGTACTATAACGAAGATAATTTCTGGGTAACAACCCCAAACAACCGAAGTCGCATTGATTTAGAGATACCTCCCCAGAGAATAACTATACAGGTAATCGCAAAGCACAAAATGCAACGGATAGCAAACAAGAAGAAGCCCTCCCCTGTTATTAAACTCATGATAAAATATGAAGCCAAAGAAATAACTAAAGTCACCAAGAAGAATGGGGAAAGTACCTTAGATACAAATATACGAAGGCTAAATCCTGTATATTTTCGTAGAATCAGCAAATCGACCAACATAATAAAAGGAGTAAAGACAAGATAAATACAATAACCCATAATAGGATTCGCTCCAAGCTTAAATGCCATGTAACTAAGAGGGAACACACTCAAATAAAGAAGAGCAGCGGTCAAATTGGGTAGTTTCATCCTACCGACAGCCTGAATGCCATTACCAACAGGTACATCTATCGCCTGGAAAAGTATCTGAAATAATATCAGTCTCGTAAACCAAGAAGTATATTCAGGTCGCTGTCCCAACCAGATCATTAAGAAATCATCAATATTGAAAACAATAGGCATGACTATACATAAAAGGAGATATGCCCCAAACTTTGATGAATTACAGATGAGTTGACTCATTCCCTTTAAATCATTTTGGGCATAATACTTAATGATTTGCGGAATTGAAGCGGTCTGAAAACTGGAATAAAACTGCTGAACAATATTACTCACTTGAAGTGCTATTCCTCTTGCAGCATTAACAAGCGTACCAAAGAAAATATTAAGGAGGATATTCAGCCCATAATTATTGAGAACATTTGCAAAGCCACCAATCATATTCCAACCCGAATAGCTCATCATTTCCTTGAATTTCTGATGTGAATAGGCAACCTTTAAATTGCTTTCTTCAAACTTCACCAGACTGACAGAAATACATATTATTGTATTAATCAAATTGGCTATGAAAATCAAAAAGGCAAATAATTTCAGTTTGTCAAAATCTGACCACGACAGCATAAAAGCTATCACTAATTTCATGGCAACATCAATTATACTCATATAGGCATAAACACCCATCTTCTCATGTGCAATGATACTGGCTGTAAACGGGTTTTGTAATACAGTCAGAAGACATGAAACCAATGCGCATTGATAGACCCAATTCGCAGCAGACATCCTCATGGGATCTATATTAAGATGTGTATTCATGAACCATAGACCTACCGTCTCTCCCAAAACAAGGATGATGAAGCAGGAAGATAAAGCCAAGGTATTAGATATCGAGAAAGTCTGCTTCAAGCTTGTAGCATCATTACGTCCAAGGTCGATAGTGAGAAAACGAGATGTTCCACCAGATAGCAATTGATTTACATAAACCAACATACCGATTATGCCTCCCATCACATTATATACACCATAGTCGGACACACCAAGATTGTCTAATACAATACGAGAGGTATATAATCCTACAAGCATTGTAATAAACATCCTGATATAGAGATAGAATGTGTTTTTTGCTATCCGCTTATTATTCTCTTGTTCGACTGACATTAAGCGTCAAAAATCATTCAGGAACTTTTCCAGTTCTACTTTAATTTTCATCATATCAACGCCATTCCTCTTCGCCCATGTGTGCAAAGGTCCTCTACCCAGATCGTGAATCAGAATACCCTTACTTGGGAATGACATATAATCTCCGAAGATACGTTTTAAATACAACTCGTACTGACAGGGAACCGGCAATTCATATCCTTCGAAAAGCATTGTTGCCAAAGGGAAGACATCTTTTTCCTCATAAAACATATAATCTCCATATTCAAGACCATGGTACATAATTGTATAGTCTCCTTCACAGGAGAAACGTTTTTTCCGTTGAGATGCGAAATACTCAACATCACAAGAACTGTATTCCTTGTTATAACACTTACGATAAGCATCAACTTTGGATTTTAACTCATCTTCGATCTCGTCCAATCTACCTGTTGAGGGAAAAACATCAACGGGAAATACATCTAACCATGTACCTGTTTTCTGGTGTTGATAGCCAAATCCGATCAGGTAGCCAGGTTTGTTAAAATCAGATACGGTGAATCCTGATGCTTCAAATTCTGATCTCAAAATATTTAATAGCTTATCAAAATGTGCTCTTGGCATAGCCACATCCATATCATCATCCCACGGTATAAATCCTTTGTGCCGGACTGCTCCTAACAAGGTGCCATAGGTCAGCCAATAAGTCAGGCCATGCTTTTTACAGATCTTATCAAAAAGCGCCAACAGCAGTGCATCACACTGCTGCATGATCCTTAAATCCTTGTTCTTGGTTGGAGGAATCGCTGTGATATCAATAGACTCATTTAGCAAATAATGTAAGGTATTGATGCGATCCCTCAAATCATTAATCCCTAATATTCTATCAAGGATCTTCCGTATCTTCTTTACCATCATAAACCTACAACCACCTTTTCTTCTGCATACTTCAGGTCATCCTCATCGTCAATCTCATACCATTTTACATCTGATGAGTTATGCACATAGACAGGACTGAGGTGCTGAGACATCCAGAGCAACTGATACTCATAACCAAGTTTGGGCTTGTCTGTCACAATCTTCTCGTATTCTGCACATAGTTGATGATAGAACGCTGATGACAGTTTATGAAT
>AUXO011449918.1_pt1 | contig 11982 bp, 4 predicted proteins | sample 768731 | NCBI WGS metagenome assembly AUXO01 (sample SAMN02715735, study PRJNA202380) | gut metagenome | biome: sheep rumen | host: Ovis aries | place: New Zealand: Palmerston North | reverse complement strand
TGCCATTTCCTACCATCATTTCCGGAATGACAGACAATATTCAATTAATCAGATTCACAATTATGATATACGATTCGACTCAAAAAGTCCATATCCGTATGGCTTCTTTTTGAGTCACCACCACGGGTTTCAACATATGCATTTTCTTGGGTTAGCAAAGTTACGTCCGCGAGGGGATTCGGACTATCCCCTTCATAGTAGTACGATATAAGAAACTCATCTCTGCTACGCGATATCAAAGCCATTGTTGGGGGAGCTGTCTAAATGAAATGTTTTCCAAGTAATTTTTTATCTCAAAAAGCTCTGTAATCCATTATTTAAAAAGTTTACTTCCGCATTTATATGATGTCAGGGGCAAAAGGTAACAAATCATAACCCGTCTCGACAATGTGCACAAACACTTTGGGCACGCTCTCGCTCTTCCTCGCTGGCAACAGTACTAAGGGCGCCAAAAAGCAGAGCCCAAGTACCTGCCGCTCGAAAAGGCCCTGCAGCTGTTTGGGCACATTGACCAAACTCAAAGCCTGCACGTACCTTTTGACCTTTACATCTTTTATATATAGTGATAATGAAAAATGAACACTCACTAAATCTGCCCAAAAAACCAGTATTTAGTTAGTTATTTGATAATGATAAAACTGAATCTTCAATTGACCCTCTTTCATTATCCTTAAGTGGAAGAGTATATTCGTTCATCATAACTAATGGATATTTTTCTCTCGCCATTTCATTTTCAAGCCCCTTTATTAATTTTGCCATTTCATCTGGCAAAACACCTATTGCAGGATCTCTGCTATATGCTGCAGGTGTCAAAAGATGTCCGAGTCTGGCTAATCTAACAGTAATATAATTGCGCTTAGATAATTGAAAGTGTTCTAAAAACCGAGAGTAATCATTTAATTCTCCTATGCTATATAGCAGACAATCGCGAACAAGCTGTAAAGGTTCTAATTCCGTATGATAGTCTAATCTATAAATATGGTTACAAACAGCTTTAATTGACTCTATCTGAGCAGGAAGAAGCTGTCCCGAGTATGCATTGTTTTCAGTACCGTCGCAATTAATCCCTTCGATGCTTAAATAGTTCAAACATTTCCAATAATGTGAGCTCTTGTTCTGATATATCCAGTCTCGAATTAATACCTCAAAATGAATACTGTTCTCACACATGAGCCCAACAATTCGAGTTAAGTGCACAGCAAGCAATTGGGACGAAATCACTATCGACTCAGAATAATTCAATTCTTGCATTGCTGTATCATCTTTATATAGATTTCCAATCGAGTATAGGATGTCAATTATTGCTAATAACGGTAATAAGTCGATAAAGAAACCTGCTCTTTCTACAGTATTTCTATGTGATAATAATAAGTTCTTCCCTTCATCCTTTAACCATAGCTTTATGTATTCTTTCCCTATATGATATAAGTATTTATTTATATTAGGATCATTTTGCCTACTAATTATTCCTGAGAGATAACAAATCTTATACTTGAGTTCTGTACGAAAATCACCCTTAGAGATAATGGCGCTTTTGATTTTTAAGATATCAGCTTTTATATCATTACTACGGCTATCGAAGGCGCCCTGCAAATAATACATACCATACTTTGAATACCTAATATTTATTCTATTCCTAAATTCATTTAAATTATATTGCCCTAATGAACGGATGCTATTAAGACTGATGTTAAACCAAGAAGGAAGATGTTGTGTAACCCTAAATGTACCATAGGGAACCATTACAATGTGTGTAGGCCGTTTGGACAATAATTCTACAGCAACCGGTTCAGAATCAAGCGAAAGATCCACATTGATAGGATATTCTGATTCAAGAACAACAATGTCGCCCAGTGGGAATAGCTCAGAAAGATAAATCCACTTTGTTTTATTTGAAAGTTCATTTTCCAAACGTAAATAAGGTGTTAAATGGTATCTGTTTTTCCCTTTATGGAGATTAGCAAACTGCTGTAAACTGGTTGTCGTATTTATTATTGAGATTTGTCCATTAATCATGCGAGTTGTATTTCTAATAACTCTTTTTTGTAACAGATTCCAAATATTCTGTAATGAAACATTTCCTGCACGTGTTGTTCTTTCAGCAGGTAACCAATAGATACGTTTTGTCATAAGTGACTGACATATAATCCCCTTTGCCTTGTACACGGGGAATAACAGTTCTACTCGGGGAGAAAGCTCATCTTTTGAATCCATAATGCCGCTTCTCCATGTACCATCACTATCTTTATAGAACCACAGTCCTGTTCCCTTTTCGGCAAGTGTTTTTACAATGTCTGTCACATTTAGGGGATTTGTAATGCCTTCAATAAAGCACTCATAGGAAATCCTAATAAGAGAATCTCCTGACTTGACAATCACTCTCCATCTACTATCGATGCTCTTAAAAGTTCCAATACATACACCACAAATAATAGAATGTGGTGGATATGTGTCAAAATCTTTTTGAGAGAAAGAATAATAAATGGTCTGCTTATTATAGTTAACATAATCTATTCTGACTGGAAGATTAAACATTTTCAAAAAAATATTTGCCAAAAAAGGAGATTTTATGATTGTATATACCCAAGTTGCATTTTCCCATTTTTCTGAAGAAGAGGCCATCATATTGAAGTTGGTTCTAGTTCCACATATGCCAATTCTGTTATCAGATTCATTCTTTAAAAAGACTATATCTCCAACATTCAGCTTGAGTTTACTATCTACTTTTTTTAGCTTATTATTGCCATCTAAGCAAATGAGTGATTGACCATACCATTGTGATGTATTTGCTATAGGATAGATTAGTTGAAGGCCCACTCCTCCTAAAATCAGTCCAGAATCATCTAAAACATCTTTGACAGGAATATAGTTATTATTATTTCCTAAGAAAGCACGTAGTCCAGCTTTAAAATCCACAAGCATAAGGACTCTTTGCCCTCCAGAAAAGCTTTCTAATGAATCATCTAATCTAATTGTATCGCCACAACAAAAACTACTACAAATGAGATTTGATAGCGCTTTATGATTGGAGCCCAAAAACAAATAGTCTTTTGGTATCTCTACGATTCTCCCAGGCATCATTTCTACCCAAAGGCTACTGGCAGTGACGCATGCAATAGGATAATACTGCTCCCTATTTGGAAGACCATTTTCGCATATTTCTCTTGCTGAATATCCATTTGAAATAACTGCTGAAGCTTTCTTATAGCGTAGCTTTCCCCATTTATCAGGGAAAACAACTACATCTTTGTATGTTCCTTCTGGCAAAGATACTTTGAAATATCGCTCCTTAATCGAGTCATACACAACAGTTTCTTTATCGTGATAATGCCATTTCCCATTTTCTGTAAATGCTCGGATATTTTGAACGGTATCGTCCATAAAAGAAAGTTGGCCCCATTCTGATAATTCAGATTTCAAGAAGGGAACGATGTAATTTAATGATGGTTGACTCATTTTGTTATCAATTTTAATATGAGCTGCTATATACTGTTTGTTATTGTCAATAACATAAGAATTACCATGTTTTCTTACAAAACGAGTGCGTGGTATTGATTCCTTTATCAATTTCATCATTTCACTACAGTTCATTATTGTAAGCTGAGGAAAGCCAGCTATCGAAAAATGGCGTTTATCGTTATTTAGCTTTTCAAAAGCTTTTTCTCCATTGACAATCTCCTGGGGTGATTTGCTCAGTTGAAAATATCCTTGAAGATAGTGTCTTATTGCTCCATCCATAGGTAGTATTTCAACTGGTCTTCCTTGTTCTGAAAAATAATTCAAGTCACTTGGAAATACGATTTTTGCACCAATTTTTTCTTCATCTTTTTTTGATTTATCAAGAAATAAAGCAGCAATAGATCCCTGCTCCAATTGATCTCGATGACTGTTTATAAATGCTGATGAGTTAATCTGGCAAATTATACCAGGGGCAATTTCAAGTGGCACGTACCCATCTTTTTCTTTACCTATTACAACAAGGCAAGACTTTTCCTTCTTAACCCATTCTCGTAAGCCCTGTAGAGATCGTCGAATTCGCCCTATAACACTTCCATTCCAGCTGTGTGACAATCTTTTGTCTTTATTCAGGATTGTTACAAGCATCATCTTTCCTAAGTATTTATCGTGATTTCCATTGGATATTGCTATTCTCAACTTGCTTTCATCAAATGAGAATGCCCTTCTAATAACGGATGTATTAAAATCTTTATTACCAGGCAGAACAAACTGTAGACAATAATCATTTGATGGATATAATTTTGAAAATCCTCCGGTTCGCCTTATTTCTTGAGCCTCCATGCAGATTGTTTTCCCACATAATAGATGAGGATTCATATCTGCATCATCTAGAGAAATGTACTTAAAGACAGGTTTACTGCTTCTGTCTATTCTGATTTTTTCATCCAACGCAGCCAAAATAATCCTATCTTCAATAATATCTCCTTCTTCTGCTAATAATCGAGACGCGCTCTCAAAGTCTAAATTTATATGTTGCATTTTGCGAAATGTCCATCCATTCATTTCGCTTTGAATGTTAACATTATAATTGACGAACGATATTTCATGAATTTTAACTTCCTCAGAATTCCTGTTTATCGATATCTTTAATATTTGAATGACGTCATTATTAAATGAATCATTCCACAATTGATATGTTAATTGCCTCTCAATTGCACCCTCTGAAATTTCGATTTTCCATCCATAGGTTCCTTCTGAAGACTTCACGAATGAGAACTCTGAGATTAAGTCTCCATAGAAAAGATCATTTCCAATCTGGTTTTGATTTTCATTTATTAAATCTTTTTTGTTAACAGAAAAAACAAACCCATAGCCCCATTCAAATAAATAGCTATCATTATCATTACCTGCAAAGTAAATATGTTGCTTAATAATCTGATGATCTAAAGCATGAAACTCTCTTACTAAATCTTCATCTAATTTATAAGGTGTCACTTTAGTGCATGATGCGTACCATTTGTCATTATGGATTTCCAAAACAGCCCTTATGGAATTCCCATAAGGATATCGCTTGTTCAATGTTACAAAAGACATTTCTTCCTCAGAACTGAAAGAAACGTAATCTGTATAATTATCAATTACTGAATCACGAGATACGTATTCAGGTATTTTTAATTCCGTTAGGCGAAGACCCAAGCTGTCAATCTTGCCAAAAACATGCCTGTCTCCTCTTAACCAAGCATCATATATTTCCTTATCTGCGATAACACTTTTCTCTTTTGTACTGCTCTTAGCCGAATACTCTACATGGAATAATCTCCTAACATCATATAAACCGGTTCCTTGAATGGTAAGGGGAACTCTTATTGATATTTCTATATTCCAATTATATTGCGGAATATCAAATTCATAGTTCTTAGAGATCCCCCAAACCTGCTTTCCCTTTTGTTGCAGGAATACCAAGTCTTTATTCTTAACATATTTAAAAATCGATGGATCTGCGTGAAGATAATCTTTTCTAATTACACTTCCTTCAGTAGCTTCCAATCCACAAATCAGATTGTTTCTGATTCTAGAACCAGTATTCCAAAGATGAATTATAGGATTAACCTCATCCTGCGTGATAGTACAAATGCCCTTTCCTTGAACAAAAATGTTTTGAGCAAGAAGAGTTCCGTTGGCGACACTATTGACGTTTTGGATATGATCTTCTAGTTTCCACAGCGCCCGAACGTAAATGTTTTTGTTTTGTGCCTTAAACACCCATTTCCCATCATCAGTTCGTTCTCCGATAACTGTCGCTCCTAGACTTTTAGGATATATGCAAAAAGAACTTGAGGGGATAGTGATAATTTTGATCTCTTCACCATTAAGAATCCATAATCCCCATGAGACAGTTTCATCTTCCGAACGCTGTACATACGTCCCGACAATTCCCTGAATAACACTTAACGAGCTAAACTCTGGTAATTCTACAGGGACAGCTTCTTTTTCGGGGTCTCTATTTTGAAAAACATGGATATTTTCTACAATACATTCTCTATCTGTAAATAAGGAATCTGCCGAATTTTGAATTAATGATACGGAGTCTGCAGCGCATAATACAGTTATCCCAGTGCTCAATAATCCAGTATAGTATCCACCCTTTGCATTAAAATAGATTATCTTATTAAGATGAACAATATCTCCTGTCTTAATAGAAATAATTTCACGAAGTAATTCTGCTTTGCAAATCTCCTTTTTTAAAGTGAAAATTCGCTTCCCCTCACAAACTATTTGACAACTTCTTTGTCTATAGTTATTCCATCCATTTGGGCTAACAACAAATGTCATAGCCTTGTTTTTGGCTTTATAATAATTTCCTGTTATACGCAATAAAAAATTTTGGGATCCAACTTGTATCGATTTGTAGTACCCGTGTTTTTCACTTGAATACTCCGCAATAATAGTGTCCCCGTCATTAAATGCATCTCTATACAGCACATTCTTATCATCTATTTCCGAACCTGGTATAATTGTCAGAAACAAATCGTCAGCATGTTCGATTACTTTACAGTGAATTATGAGTCCACAACTATTGGCGTTATTATTTAAGATATTGGAAAGGCTGTCATCAAGCCATCTCTTTCTATCTATCAAATAATTTTCTCCCGGCAATATGCTAAATAAATCGAAAGCTCTTCCGTTTCTTTTTTCGGATTTAATATAAATCAGACGAGCAACATGTTCGTTGTTTTCTGGAATAAATATTTGTTCTACTAATAGCCTCAAAAAATTCCTCTTAACAGGCACATAGGCTCCAAAAGTACTGTCAAAAACGACTTCATATTTTTCTTTTTTGAATAAATCCTGATTGATTATTGATGAGACTGCATCAGGTACCCAATATGTCAAGTACTCTCCAGTCATTTCAAAGTCGCTCTCGTTCTTATCTTTAAAGAAATATGGGAATCGCAATCTTTGGCCGTTTGGGAGATAATACTCGAAAATGAGTTTAGGTTGCTTATCTGAATAGTAATATCTAAGGCCATTGACATATATTGTCTTATTTGTTTCTTCCATCTTCCAGGCCAAAGGATAGATTTCGTAATAATCTTTTTCTTTATGACATAACGAAACCAAGTCCCCCGGTTCATACACATCCCTTAAGCGTATGCCACGATAGACCCGTTTGACTTTAATATAACCACTCACAGTCTTTACTGTGTATTCAAATCGTTTTATATTATTTCGATCATCTCCAAATAAGCGAAATGGCTTTTTCTCACATATAATCCCGATTTGCCTAGTAATACTCCCCGATATCTCTTTTTTAATGAACGGGTTTGAAATAGCATAATCCCCTTTATCTTTTGTAATGTCCTGTTGCAACCTTGCAACTGTCATTTTTTCCAGATGTTTTTGCAAAAAACGATCAGTCAAAGGCTCCCATTCTTCTTCATTAATAGTCACCATGTGGCCAAGTTGATTTTGGGTGATTTTTTTCGAAAAATAATCATCGATCGCTTCAACAATATTGAGTACACTGTCATCCTCAAGAAATGATCTGACATTGTATATGTAAAGCCTCATGAGAGACTCGGGAATAATGTCTAGTTCCAGACTATTGTAAAAATGTATAATCATACATTTCGTAATATTAAGCCTGTCAATAAGATTAAATGGGTATACAACATTAGTGCATGATACTGCATCTATCAATGTGCCTAAATAGAATAAATTATCTTTGCTTAAAAAATCAAAAATTAAATCAATCACAATTTCTGCGATCTTTAGGATGGAAGGGATGCTATCTGTTGATGAAACACAGTTGACATGTATCTTCAATAATTGGCATAATTCGTATAATATTAGTGGATTTTCTCTTATAACAACAGGATTTATTGCGCTAACTTCATTACACCACTGGTCAATGTAACTGTCGATCGCCTCTATTGAAAGATTGTTTTCTGTTTTGCTATAGGAATCAATTATTAGTTTTAAATTTCTTGTGAGGACAACAATCCAAGCTGCAGGCTCGAAAGAGTTAGGAGAAATCCGCGATACTATGTCCTTCCAGTCGTCAAAGTTAAGGGAAGGATAAAAAATGACATCCGAGAGCTTAATTAAATCATCAGCAGTTTGATACTGTATATAATCAGGCGAAAAAAGTTCCATCCAATGATCTTCATATTGGATAGCCATTTCTTTGAGTTTGTCACTAAATAATTCCACCATTAAGGTTTGAACATTTTTGGAACGAATTGCTCTCAAATAGTCCTTTTCAAGAAGCAAGGAGCATACTCTCTCAGCACCTGAAAGGGCGCTTGCGTTTTGTGAATTAAACCATGAATAACTATTAATCTTTTTTATATCTGTAATCCCACTCAGGCATTCAGCTGCCCATTTTGCACCAACTAGCAAACTCCTTCCAGACTGTAGCTTAATAAGCTCGATATTTGAATAGTTTTTTTGTTTTGTCATTATATCGACAATATGATAAGGCAAATCATTTGAGATATCTCCTTTACCCAATAATTGGACACAAGAATAGGCAAACCTCAAAAGACCACGTAACGTACTAGACCATATTTTGCTATGATACTGTTCTTTTAGCTGAGAAAGTGTTCCTTGAGAATCGTACGCATCACCCATATTAATCAGAGATCTGCACAAATTTATTATTTGTGAATGATCCAATATTATAGTATTAAGGCTGAAAATCCTACGAAGTAATACGGCAGCGTAAAAACTCCGTAAAGCCACATACGGCTTTATGAAATAAGGAAATTCTGAAAAGTCTGAACCATTTTCATTTGGGAAGTCATCTTCGCTATAATGAAGCCATGGTGAGGTAGTTGCATTTGGTAAACTATCTTCCCCATAAAGCCTAATACTGGTATTTGCAATTACTCTTTTTTGTACAGAATTAATGAAGTAAATCTTTGACAAAATTCTTCTATAATCGCTTTTAGTATTAAAATTCGGTGTATACCAACAATCAGCAATATGTCTTGAACAAAAATCCGGGCTACTCTCAAAAGAAAGGTCCCAACAAACCAACTGCCAAATGATAATTTCTATCAGCTGAATCTCTTCCTCAGTTCCTCTATCTGTTATCCAGGAGTGGGTACTGCCTCCTGGTAATTCTTTATATATTCTCCAATTCCAAGATTCATAAAAAGTTGAATGTGAAAAATCATCATCTACTATATATTTAGTTTCTTTATTGTAGGATAGGAAATAGTACATAATTACTTTTATGCAACAAGGTACTGATTTCCAATTTTCATGGGGAAAATAGTTTATTAGATTATTTAAGTTTTCTGCCTTATATGCATGCAATTCTAAAGCAATTTGCCAAGGAAACAGGCCAAAACTTCCATTTATGGAAGGGACAATCAATTTTTCGCAATCTGCTTCTAACCCCTCTATCCATTCCTTATTTTCTTTAAAAGCTATAAACAATAAAGAAAGAAGAAATATTTCCGGAGCATAATAGTCTGCCTCGAGATAGGTGTCTTTAATGCCTATCTGAGGCAGTTCATAAGAAGCCAAATATGAAGAAACGTTCGCGGGGACATCCTCTAACGAGACCTTTTCCAGATTATTAATCATATTGGGTAAAGGACATTGGCGAAGTTTTTCATTCTCATTGCCATCTTTATTTACTGGATTCACGCCATCGGGATAAGATTCAATAGCGAATAAGGAATTAATAATATCTCTGCATTCCTTAAACAGTATACCAACTGAATCATTACCCCTTTGGATTTTATAATTGTTCCTACGACTTTCTGATAGAAACATTTCCATCAATAGAGGAAGAAATGAAACCTTTTGTAACACTGACATTTTTTTTATACTTTTTACAGCTGCTATTTGTTGATTAATTGATTCATTGTTTTCTAATACAAACGCAGCATCAAGATATTCTCTCATCTCAGAAGAGGATAATCGAATTCCATGACCATAATACAGATATTCCATAAACAGCATTTTGTCACCTCATAAAATCAGGTAGTAAAAAAGTCAAGCAACTATCTTTTCGCACAAATAAATCTCTTAACCTTCGTTGGGATACCGGATCCCCAACAAACTCCTCTAATCTATCTTTATCTGCAAATTCTGTACCAAGTAAATATTTGTAATACAAAGGAGTCCCCTTTTTTCTTATACCACTAAGAGCATCTTTCCCTTTCTCACTCTGTAGCTTGTAAATAATACTCCAAATATTTTTTTGCAAAACATGTGAATCGTTATTCAGAAAAGTGTAAAGGTCATCAGAACAACGTTCTTTTAGCATTTCATAGAGATCATACCATTTCTCTTGTCCACCTTTTATAAGGCAATATATATAAAACACAATAATGTCCCAATTAATACTAAAAGAATAGCTTTCATTAGCAGATAACAACACCGTCAATTCTGTGATATCAATTTTTGAAATAACATAGTCCATCGCAGATAACGAATTTGAAGCGATTTCAAGCACACGGATTTTTTTAGTGTTATCGGCATTAATCCAAGATGAATAGAGCATGGATAGGATACGCAAATCTTGATGAATTTTGTCGAATAACTCATTACACAATATATTTTCATTTATCGAACTACAGTGCAATCTGCCGAGAGTATGTTGCTTTGACAAGGAATAAGGACTTTCCATAGAAAGCACTTGATAATGAACACAGGATTTCTTATTGCTTAAATAGGTGGTTATATTCTTTGCGTGTGAAAGTGCTCCTGGATTATCAGATGGAATACTGATTATTAGTTGATATGTTTGTTCATCGACTATCCATTTTTCAATGGCTTTGGATATTCTTTCAACATCTGGTTTGTAATTATCGAAAAAACATATCCGCCCGAGAGCAGAATCAACTGATTCATTGTCGGTCCATCTCATGTTTGTGGGTAACTTGTTAACATTTTCATTTAATGTGTGAATCAAATCATGCCCATAAGGATGTATTAGAATAAACAGACAATAATTTTTCATTATTAGAAAATAGTCGATTAGTGCAACTTTATACCGGTCATCAATCCATGGTTTGCCATTATCTTGACCAGTGTTCACCCAGTAGGCACATGTTTTTCTAGAGAAAGATGTTGTATAAGATACGCTTGTAGGGATAGTGGAGCAGTTATATTTTATGTTTGCTTCATGAAGCGAGAGAGTACCATGACTGACGGTATTTGGAATCTGATTTGTAAACTCCCCTTCTTCATCCTTTATCATTCGTTCAAGAGCTTTGCTAAACCCTTCAACATCGCAAGGTATTTGGTTATCAGAAAAAGCTTTGTTCAAGAAAAAAGTATAAGCACTGGCTTGACGATTTAACAAAGAACGTGAATACTGACCAATAGAGCATGAAAAAAACACCACCATATTGGGAGGAAGATCAAAGAGGTGACCTGTTTCTTCTTGAGTAGATATGGTTTCCCTGCAGGTATCCAAAAACAAGAAATAATACTTAGAGTTAATGTTTTGCAGATACTTAATAATAGAATCTTCAAGGCTCAACATTCCTCGAGCAAATTGCGGGTTAAAATCTTCGCATAACAAAAACAGTTTCTTATCACTAGTTCCGTGGCCAGAGAAATAAAAATATACATTATCATAGTATTGATCTTTTCGTTCATCTATTAATTGCATCAGCCTTTCATGGATGATATGTGAACTAATATAGACAGTTTCGCTGCTTGCTTCGTTAGCAATTGTAATAATGTCTTCTTCCTCACAATTACAATATAAAGAAAAAGCTGATCGCATTAACTCTATATCTTTACATACAAATTCAAGCGACTCCACTGCTTGATAATTACTACATCCAATTATAATGGCCAAGTTTTTTCCCATTGCCTTCCTCGTATAGATTATCTCGTTTCAAGACTCGCTCGCGAGTCTTGCGCCCCGCGTGCGGGTTGGCATGTCTTGCTTTTCAAAGACATGCCAACCCGCACACATGCGCAGCATGTGTTGCCGCCTGAGCATCCTCGCGGAGCGTTTATTCTTCATCGCGGGATTGTACCCACGATGAA
>AUXO014198399.1_pt1 | contig 11984 bp, 5 predicted proteins | sample 768731 | NCBI WGS metagenome assembly AUXO01 (sample SAMN02715735, study PRJNA202380) | gut metagenome | biome: sheep rumen | host: Ovis aries | place: New Zealand: Palmerston North | reverse complement strand
ATATCCAAAGACCGTAAAACTCTGCGCATCTACATAAAAAGTCCCCATCTTATCGATAAAAAAGCCGTTCATAGTGTGGAACGCTCTATTAAGAGTCAGCTTTTTTCCGGGAAATCCATAACCATAAAGATTATGGAACATTTTTCCCTGTCTGCGCAGTACAATGCCCGGACCTTGTATGACCTTTACAATGCTTCCATTCTGATGGACCTCCGTGATTACAACATCATCCTCTACAATATGCTTGTCAATGGCAAGCGATCCTGGCAGGATGATGATACGCTTGCCATCACGGTTCCGAACAGCCATTTCTATAAATCGCAGGAAAATGAGCTGGAGCATGTGTTAAAACGGATCTTTGAAGACCGATGTGGTATAGAATTTCATCTTTCCATGTCCTACGAGGATCGTCCGGAAACCACCGAGGATGCCAATTACATTGCTCCGGAGCTTCGCGGCGATACGGACCTTGCCCGGCAGAGAAGAGCAGAACTGCAGGCCAAAGAAGGCTTTATGTCAACACGTGATCCATTCAATATTGCCGGCATGGATCGTGCTTCCGGTCACGCCGTCCAGAATGATTTGCAGAAAACCCGCACCATCAAGGCACCGCAGGATAAGAAATCCACAGAAAAAAAAGCACCGGAAACCACGGTTTCTTCCTTCCAGCAGTCGTCTTCCCGCGGAAGCGGCGAAGCTTATCCGCGCAGAAAAAAACAATTCCGCTATTCCGAAAACGAAAATGTTTTGTACGGCCGTTATTTTGAAGGTGAGCCGATTCATCTTTCCGATATTGATCAGGGTTCCGGAAACGTAATTATCGCCGGAAATATCTTTTTGGTCCATGATCCGGTTCATACAAAAACCGGAAAAAATATCCTAAAGTTTGATATTACCGACTACACCGATTCCATCACCGCAAAAATCTTTGTCGATGATGATGACCTCGAGACTGCAAATAGCTTTATCAAAGCAGGAAGCGGTGTTTTAATCAAAGGTTCCGTTTCCTACGATTCCTTTGACAAAGAAGTGGAAATGAGTTTCATTGACGGTATCATGAAATACTCTTTCCAGCGTCAAAAAAGAGAAGATAACGCTCCCGAAAAGCGCGTGGAGCTTCATTTGCATACAAAAATGTCCGATATGGATGGGGTTACCGATGTTGTAGATTACATCAATACTGCCATCCAGTTTGGCATGAACGCAATGGCCATTACGGATCATGGTGTTGTACAGTCTTTTCCGGATGCCGCCATTCATCTCAAAAAAATCGGACATGATAAGGATTTTAAGCTGATTTATGGTTGTGAAGGCTATCTGGTCGACGATCTGCAGACGATTATCACAAACGAAAAAGGGCAGGACCTTAATCAGCTGACCGTTGTATTTGATATCGAAACCACCGGATTCAGTGCCGAACTCGATCATATTATTGAAATCGGTGCTGTCAAAATTCAAAATAACGAAATCATCGACCGCATGGATGTCTTTGTAAATCCGGGAATTCCGATTCCATTCCGTATTACACAGCTTACCTCCATCGACGATTCCATGGTCATCGATGCCGACCCGATTGAAAAAGTACTTCCGGAATTTCTGGCATGGTGCGGGGATGCCGTCATTGTTGCCCATAACGCAGATTTTGATACTTCCTTTATCCGTAAAAACGCGGAACGTCTGGGATTGCCTTACGATCCGACCATTGTCGATACAGTGGGACTTTCCAGACTTCTTCTGCCTCAGCTCAACCGATACAAGCTCGACACGGTTGCCAAAGAATTGAATGTCTCTCTGGAAAATCATCACCGTGCCGTAGATGATGCCGGATGTACCGCAGAAATCTACATTAAAGAAATCGAAATGGTGAAAGAACGGGGCGCTGTAAAACTTTCCGACATTGATCACTTGGAATTTGATCATGCTGCAAGCATCATGAAAATGCCAAGCTATCATATTATTCTGCTTGCCAAAAATGATGTCGGCCGCATCAATCTATACCGTCTGATCTCGGAAAGCCATTTAAAATATTTCAAAAAACGACCGCGTATTCCAAAGTCGCTTTTGAAACAGTATCGTGAAGGTCTGATTCTCGGCAGTGCCTGCATTATGGGCGAAGTTTTCCAGGCCATGCTGCGAGGTGTAGATGAGGCGCAATTGCTTCAGACCGCTTCCTTCTATGATTACCTGGAGATACAGCCTCTAGGCAACAACAGCTTTATGCTGGCCAGCGACAAATACACCGCCTCAACAACACAGGATCTGATTAATTACAACCTGAAAATTCTGAGTCTTGCCGATCAGCTGGGAAAACCATGCTGTGCAACCTGTGATGCCCATTATGTCAACGAAGAAGACGACATATACCGTAAGATCATTCAGGCCGGTCGTGGATTTGATGAAGAGGAAAGCGATGCAAAACTCTATTTCCGATCCACAAAGGAAATGCTTGACGAGTTTTCATATCTGGACCCTCAGCGCGCTCATGAAGTGGTTATTGACAATCCAAATATGATTGCCGATATGTGCGACTTCATTAAACCGGTGCGCCCGGACAAATGTCCACCGGTCATTGAACATTCTGATGAGGATCTACGTCAAATCTGCTATGAAACGGCCCATAAAATGTACGGACCGACTTTGCCGAAAATAGTGGAAGACCGGCTGGAAACCGAATTAAACTCCATCATTTCCAACGGATATTCCGTTATGTATATCATTGCCCAGAAACTGGTAGACAAATCCAATGAAGACGGATACCTGGTTGGTTCCCGTGGATCCGTTGGTTCCTCCTTTGTTGCGACAATGTCACACATTACCGAGGTTAATCCGTTAAGTCCGCATTACGTTTGTCCAAAATGCTTCTGGTATGACTTTGACTCACCGGAAGTAAAGCAGTATTCCGGTATGGCCGGCTGTGATATGCCTCCGAAAAAATGTCCAAAGTGCGGCGCCGAATTAAATCGATGGGGATTTGATATTCCGTTCGAGACCTTCCTTGGTTTCAACGGAGACAAAGAGCCGGATATCGACTTGAACTTCTCCGGTGAATATCAGGCCAAAGCGCATGCCTATACCGGCGTCATCTTTGGCGATGGCCACACCTTCAAAGCCGGAACCATTGGTACTCTGGCCGATAAAACTGCCTACGGCATGGTCAAAAAATACTATGAAGAGCGCGGCGTCGACAAACGGACCGCCGAAATCGACCGGCTGGTACAGGGATGTGTCGGTGTACGCCGTACCACCGGCCAGCATCCCGGCGGAATCGTTGTTTTACCGCACGGAGAGGAGATCAATACCTTTACTCCGGTACAGCATCCTGCCAATGATATTACCTCGCCGATCATCACAACCCATTTCGATTATCATAAAATCGACCACAACCTGCTGAAACTGGATATTCTGGGACATGATGACCCGACCATGATCCGGCGTCTGCAGGATCTGATCGGTATTGACCCGGTAAAGGACATTCCTCTGGACTGTAAAGAAGTCATGAGCCTTTTCCAAAGTACCGAAGCCCTTGGCATTCGCCCGGAAGACATTCATGGTGTTCGCCTAGGCTGCCTTGGTATCCCGGAATTCGGCACCTCCTTCGCGATGCAGATGGTAGAAGATACAAAGCCAAAGTATTTCTCCGATCTGATCCGTATTTCCGGCCTTTCTCATGGTACCGACGTCTACCTGAACAACGCTCAGGATCTCATTAAAGACGGCGTCACCACTCTGCAGGAAGCCATCTGCTGTCGAGATGATATCATGGTCTACCTCATGCATATGGGCATGGATCCGGGCGAATCCTTCAGCATCATGGAGGCGACGCGAAAACACAAAGGCCTAAAGGACGAATGGTGCCAGGACATGCTGGATCATGATGTTCCGCAATGGTATATCGATGCCTGCAAAAAAATCAAGTACATGTTCCCTAAGGCACATGCTGCTGCCTACGTTATGATGGCCTGGCGTGTTGCCTGGTGTAAGGTATTCCATCCGATTGAATACTACACCGCTTATTATTCCATCCGTGCGGACGGTTTTGATTACGATAAGATGTGTGGCGGTCTGGATCAGCTCCGCTATTACATTGATGAATATATGAAGATCCCGCACCCGACAAACACGGAGGCAATCTGTCTTCGTGACATGAAAATCTGTGAGGAAATGTATGCCCGCGGCATTGAATTTGCCCCTTTGGATATCTATAAAGCCAATGCTACAAACTTTACGATCACAGAAGATCGTAAAATTATGCCAAGCTTTACTTCCATGGCCGGTCTGGGCGAAGCCGTAGCAAAAGGCATCGAAGCCGGTGCAAAAGGCGGCAAATACCTCAGTAAGGATGACTTCATCAACCGTACCCATTGTCCAAAGGGCTTCGTGGATAAATTCGCAGAGCTGGGGCTGCTGGGAGATATTCCGGAATCGAATCAGATGTCCATCTTTGATTTCATGTCTTGACATCGCCGGTTCAACGCGTTAAAGTTTGACTATCTCAAAAAAGGAAGTAGATGACTTATGAATGCAAACGGATTAAAAACAGTCGGTTTTATTGGTTTTGGCCTCATTGGCGGTTCCATCGCCAAAGGCCTTCGCAAGCAGAATCCGGAGCTTAGAATTATGGCCTATGCCAGAAACCGCTCAAATCTTGAAGTTGCCCAGGAAGATGGTCTTGTCAATGTTGTTCTCGATTCACCATATTGTGAACGGCTTCATGAATGTGACCTGATTTTTCTTTGTGCGCCAGTCGGCAGCAACATCGCCTATCTTCCGGAGCTTGCAAAGCTCTTAAAAGAAGACGCTGTCCTGACCGATGTCGGTTCCACAAAAACCGCCATCTGTGAAAAAGCAAAGGAACTGGGACTGACATCCTGTTTTATTGGCGGACACCCTATGGCCGGTTCCGAGCAGACCGGATATAAGGCCTCTACCGATTATTTGTTTTCCAATGCATACTACATCATCACTCCGATTTCCGACCAGCATGAAGAACTGGTCGAACTGCTGAAGTCGGTTGCCGCTGCTTTGGGATCCATCCCGATCGTAATCGATGCGAAAACACACGATGCTTCTGTTGCAGCGGTTTCCCACCTTCCTCATATCATTGCAAGTTCCCTTGTGAACATTGTGAAAGAATCGGATGATCCGGCCCGAACCATGAAAACTTTGGCTGCCGGCGGTTTCCGTGATATTACGAGAATCGCATCCTCCAGTCCGGAAATGTGGGATCAGATTTGTGACACCAATGCAGCGCCTCTTGTAGAAATTCTGGACCGCTACATTGAAAAACTGCAGTCCATTTCCTCTGCATTGAAGAACCCACAGAACGATGGCACCATCCTTCATATGTTCGAATGTTCCCGCGAATATCGTGATTCCATCGATGCTAAAAACAAGGGTGCCTTAACCGCAGACTACAGTTTCTCCGTAGATATCGCCGATGAAGTCGGTGCTATTTCCACCATTTCCGTCATTCTCGCCTCTAAAGGAATTTCCATCAAAAACATCGGAATCAATAATGCGCGAGACCATGGCGAGGGGGCCTTGCGGATTTCTTTTTACGAAGAAGAAGCAAAGGAAAAGGCCATCGCTGTTTTGCGCCATTACCAGTACGATATTCGTAATTAATAAAAATATTTTTTCATCCGCCGGCATTTTATCCGAATCGCCGGCGGATTTCTTTGTTTCCATGAAAATATATAGTGAAACCTCCACATAATTCTTGTATAAATCGCACAATTTTAGTAAAATAAAACTAAATTATTCGTAAATAACGAACGATAGGAGGGAAACACTTATGAAGGTATATGACACTGGAGACATACGTAATGTGGTACTGCTGGGACATGGCGGCGCAGGAAAGACCACGGTTGCAGAAGCTCTTGCGTATGTAACCGGAACAACCACGAAAATGGGCAATGTTCCCGACGGTAGCACAATTTCCGATTTTGACAAAGAAGAGATCAAAAGACAGTTCTCCATTTCCACATCCCTGATTCCCGTGGAGTATAAAGGTGAGAAAGGGGATCTGAAAATCAACATTCTGGATACACCGGGCTATCTGGATTTTGTCGGAGAAGTAGAAGAAGCGATTTCTGTAGCAGATTCCGCAATTATCGTCGTTAACTGTAAGGCCGGTATTGAACCGGGCACGATCCGTGCGTGGGAATACTGCGAAAAGTATAGAATTCCACGTTTATTTTTCGTTACCAATATGGATGATGATCACGCATCATTCCGTCAGCTCGTTCTTGATCTGGAAAAACGCTTCGGCCGTTCTGTAGCTCCATTCCAGATTCCGATTCGTGAAAATGAAAAATTTGTCGGCTTCGTCAATGTTGTAAAAATGGAAGGCCGCCGTTTTACAAAGCTGAACGAATATGAAGCTGCTGAAATTCCTGATTATGTACAGAAGAATCTCGACATTGCAAGAAACGCCCTTTTGGAAGCCGTTGCAGAAACTTCTGATGAATATATGGAGAAATACTTCGGCGGTGAAGAATTCACCGTAGAAGAAATTCAAGGTGCCCTCAGAGAAAATGTAAAGACCTGTTCCATGGTTCCTGTTCTGATGGGTTCCGGCATCAATATCCAGGGCTTCAATGTACTTCTTCAAGTCATTGAAAAATATTTCCCGGCACCAAACGAGTTCGAAACAGTCGGTGTAGATGTTTCTACCGGTGAACGTTTCACCGCAAAATACAACTCCGATGCCTCCCTCACGGCAAAGGTATTCAAAACCATTGTCGATCCTTTCATGGGCAAATATTCCCTGCTCAAGGTTTGCACCGGTACTTTAAAGCCTAATACCGAAATCTACAACGTAAACAAGGAAACCACCGAGAAGATCGGAAAGCTTTATCTGCTCCGTGGCAAAGACAATATTGAAATTTCCGAACTCCGTTCCGGCGATATCGGTGCCGTGGCAAAGCTTTCCGTAACCGAGACCAGTGACACCATGGCTCTGCGCAATGCTCCGATTGCCTATCATGGCCCGCAGTTCTCTACACCATATACTTATAAGGCTTATCGTGCAGAAAACAAGCAGGATGAAGACAAGCTCTCCACTGCTTTGCAGCGCATGATGGATGAAGACAAGACCCTAAAGGTAAAATCCGATCCGGAAAACCGTCAGGCTCTGATTTACGGTATCGGCGATCAGCAGCTTGAAGTAACGGCATCCCTTATAAAAGCCCGCTATAATGTAGGCATTATTTTGGACAAGCCTCGCTTTGCATACCGCGAAACGATTAAAAAACTCGTCAAGGTTCAGGGACGCTATAAAAAGCAGTCCGGCGGACATGGACAGTACGGTGACGTTATTATGTCCTTTGAGCCAAGCGGTGATCTTGAAAAATCCTATGTATTTGAAGAGCAGGTATTCGGCGGTTCCGTACCAAAGAATTACTTCCCGGCAGTAGAAAAAGGCGTACAGGAATGCTGTGAAAAGGGACCTCTAGCCGGATATCCGGTTGTTGGAATCAAGGCCACCTTGCTTGACGGATCCTACCATCCGGTAGATTCTTCCGAAATGGCCTTCAAAACAGCAGCTTCCATGGCTTTCAAGGATGCCTTTATGCAGGCGCAGCCAATCCTTCTGGAGCCTATTGCAAGTCTCAAAGTCACTGTCCCGGATGCCAATACCGGTGATATCATGGGCGATCTGACCAAGCGCAGAGGCCGCATCATGGGCATGAATGCCATTGGAAACGGAAAGCAGCTGATCGAGGCTGAAATCCCAATGAGCAATCTTTATGGTTACAACACCGATCTTCGCTCTATGACCGGCGGTTCCGGTGACTTTGAATACAGTTTCAACCGCTATGAGCAGGCTCCTGGCGATATTCAGAACCAGATCGTGGCAGAAAATCAAGCTTCACAGCAGGATTCATAATCAAACTCCTACCGTTTAATCTTTGCAGAGAGAACGCTTTCTTTCTGTTCAATAAATCACAAAAAGCGGGAGCAGACCACCGTCTACTCCCGCTTTCCATGCGCTAAAGGTTGACCTTGCCCCCTGAACATATTAGAATAACGAAGTATTATAGATGACAAAAAGGAGTTTTTTATGTATAGAATTGCAGTTGACTGCATGGGCGGCGATCATGCCCCGGAAGCGATTATCAATGGTGCCATTGCTTCTCTGGATTCCACTCCGGATACGAAGCTTTTTTTATTTGGCCCTGCCGCCACTCTGGAAAATCTGCTCAGCCAAAAGACCTATGACAAGTCTCGTGTTGAAGTTATCGATGCACCCGAAGTAATCAGCCTTCACGAAGCCCCTGTTTTAGCAATTCGCCGCAAAAAGGATTCCAGTATAGTCAAGGCTCTGCATTTTATCAAAGACAAACAGGCTGACGCCTTTATTTCTGCCGGAAGTTCCGGCGCCGTTCTGGCCGGCGGACAGTTAATTGTCGGCCGTATTCCAGGAATCCCACGTCCGCCTTTCGGCGCACTGATTCCTACCGCAAAGGGTGTAAGTCTGCTTTTGGATTCCGGTGCCAATGTAGATGCCAAACCGGAATGGTTGTTGCAATACGCCAAGATGGGTTCTATCTATATGAAGGAAGTCGTCGGACTGGAAAATCCAAGTGTCGGACTGGTCAACGTCGGAGCAGAAGAAGAGAAGGGCAATGCGCTTGTTAAAGAAACCATGCCGCTTATGAAGGAGTTAAAGGACATCAACTTCATCGGTTCCTGCGAGGCACGTGATATTGCCGGCGGTGCCTGTGATGTCATCGTCTGTGATGCATTTGTAGGAAACTGCATTTTGAAAATGTATGAAGGCGTAGGCCATATGCTTTTGTCACAGATCAAATCTGCCATTAAATCTTCGCCGGTTTCTCTCATTGGCGGTGCTCTGATCAAGGGTTCACTCAAAGAAACCATGAAGAAATTTGATGCAAAGCAGTACGGCGGTGCACCGATTCTTGGCCTCAATGGTCTCGTAGTAAAAGTGCACGGCAATACCGACGGACGCGAGGTAACACACGCCATCCGCCAATGTGCCGACTTCATCCGTGCCGATGCAGTAAGAAAAATCGCAGCAAGTATTGCAGCAGAAACCACACCCGAAGCGTGATCCTGCCGCATTGCGGCATTCACATATAGTAAATTTAAGGAGAATACATTATGGAATTTGAGAAATTAAAACAGATCATTGTGGATGAAGTTTCTCACGTAGATGCATCTAAAATCACAATGGATGCCCGCTTTATCGATGATCTGGAAATGGATTCCCTGGATGTTGTTCAGGTCGTTATGGCTATCGAAGCGCAGTTTGGTATCGAAGTACCGGATGATGCCGCTGAACATATGACAACCGTAAGCGACGCTGTAAAAGCCATTCAGGAAGCAATAGGAGCAAAGAACAAATGATAGAAGATTTAGACAAGCTGATGGACGCGCTTGGCTATCATTTCAAGGATGTGTCACTGCTTAAACATGCGCTGACGCATCCTTCTTATTCCAATGAAAATGGTGAGCCAAAGGAAGCATCCAATCAAAGACTGGAATTTTTAGGCGATGCTGTACTGGAACTGATTTCCAGTGTTTTTCTATTTCACCGTGAGCCTGTAATTCAGGAAGGCGTTATGACTAAAATCCGTGCCGCGTTAGTATGTGAACCTACTTTGGCCGGCGCCGCAAGAAAAGTAAACCTTTCCGATTACATTATCCTTGGAAAAGGGGAAGCTCGCGAACGAATCAACGAACGGGATTCCGTTCTTTCCGATGCATTTGAATCCGTTATCGGGGCAATGTATCTGGATGGAGGAATGGAACCGGCACAGAAATTTGTGACTGAAATGGTGCTATCTGATATCGAAAATGCCGGACTCTACCGCGATGCCAAAACAGTTCTTCAGGAATACGTTTCACAGAATAAACTCGACCTGAATTACGAAGTAATCGACGAGTCCGGACCTTGCCACGACCGTTTCTACCGTGTTGCTGCCAATATCAACAACGAGCAGTACGGCATCGGAGAGGGATCCAGCAAGAAGAAAGGCGAACAGGAAGCAGCATACCAGACACTGTTAAGAATTAAGGCGGAAACAGGACATGTATTTAAAATCTATTGAAATTCAGGGCTTTAAGTCTTTTGCAAACAAGACGGTTCTAGATTTCAGTAACGGAATAACCGGCATTGTCGGACCGAACGGATCCGGAAAATCAAATATTTCCGATGCCGTACGCTGGGTACTTGGCGAACAAAAAGTAAAACAGCTGCGTGGAAGTTCTATGCAGGATGTCATCTTTGCCGGTACGCAGCTGCGTCGTCCTCAGAGTTCTGCATTCGTTGCCATTACGCTTGATAACTCTGACCGTTCCCTGAACATAGATTATGATGAAGTAACGGTATCCAGACGTCTTTATCGTTCCGGCGAATCCGAATACATGCTGAATGGAACAGAATGCCGTTTAAAGGATATCAGCGAGCTTTTCTATGATACCGGTATCGGTAAGGACGGCTATTCCATCATTGGTCAGGGTCAGATTGATAAAATTCTTTCCGGAAAACCGGAAGAACGCCGTGACCTCTTTGACGAGGCCGTCGGTATCGTAAAATTCAAGCGGAGAAAAGCCGTTGCGCAGAAAAAGCTGGAAGATGAACAGGCTAATCTGGTTCGTGTAACGGACATTTTAAAAGAGCTGGAACGTCAGGTCGGTCCTTTAAAAAAGCAATCGGATGAAGCAAAACAATATCTTTCTATCCGCGACCAGCTGATTATCGCCGATTCTAATCTTTTTGTCCGGGACATGCAGGATACTATGGCCAGCATGAATTCGGTCAATGAAGATGAAGATACCGTGAATGCGGAATTAGAAGCTGTACGGAAAGAATCCGAAGAACTCACCGCGAAATATGATGAGATCGAGGAAAAAATCAAGACATTGGACGCTGCCCTTATGCAAAAAAGAGACAGCGTCTCGAAATCGGATTTGCTGAAGACAAACCTTTCCGGTCAGATTAATGTCCTGAAAGAACAGATTTCTTCCGAGAAGAACAATGCTGCGCATTATACACAGCGTATCAACGCTTTGCAGAAGGATATGTTCGACCGCATTTCGCAAATCGAGGACAGTGTGAGTCTTCTTAAATGGATCCGTGAGCAGATTTCCTTTATCAAGGGGAATACCAGCGGAGACAACGACGAAAACATTGCGCTCGATCTCGAAATGATCAATGACACTCTTGACGAAACCGATATGACGGTTTCCAGCTGTATGGGTGCTGATTTCGAACTGGAGGAACGTCCGGTAAAGGAAGCCGAAAAAATCAATCCTGCAAAAAGCGATCACTTCCTGCAGAACATTGAAGAGCAGCGCAGACTTCTCGCAGAAATCGACAAACGGCTCGAAGAAGTTCGTTCTCTGATTGCTTCCGACAACGAACTTGTAGAACGTCTGGGCAATGAAAACCAGCAGCTCCGTATAACCATCGAACAGAAGCAGCGTTTCCATGACAACCAGAAAAACCGTTTGGAAACATTGCGGAATCTCGCAGAACGGTATGAAGGATACGGAAATGCCGTTAAGAACGTCATGGATCGCCGCGATAAGGAGCATGGTATCCGTGGTGTTGTTGCCGATCTGATTCAGGTGCCGGCCAAGTACGAGACTGCAATCGAAACTGCTTTGGGCGGCTCTATCCAGAATATTGTTACCGATAACGAAAATACGGCAAAATCTCTGGTTCAGTTTCTGAAACAGACACATGGCGGCCGTGCGACATTCCTGCCGCTTACAAATATTCGCGGCAAACGTGATGAAAACTGCGTAAAGGCATCACATGAAAACGGCGCCATCGGCCTTGGATGCGACTTAATCGAATATAAAAGTGAATATACCGTTCTTGCGGAATACCTCTTGGGACGTGTATTGATTGTAAACAATATCGATACCGCTCTGTCCATTCAGAAAAAATACCATCAGTCCTTACGTATTGTCACATTGGAAGGTGACCAGTTAAATCCGGGCGGTTC
>AUXO018170085.1_pt1 | contig 11989 bp, 9 predicted proteins | sample 768731 | NCBI WGS metagenome assembly AUXO01 (sample SAMN02715735, study PRJNA202380) | gut metagenome | biome: sheep rumen | host: Ovis aries | place: New Zealand: Palmerston North | reverse complement strand
CCAATGAGTTTAAAAATGTCACTTACTTATATATTTTTGCATATGTAGCGATTATTATTTTATTGATTAATACTATTCGAATTAATAAGAGAATAAAGTTTTTATGTTTTTTAATGGGATTTTTATGTGGATTGTCTACAGTTTTGGGAAAAGTGATAACTTATAATGAATCTTTACACTATATAACATCCTCGCCTAAAGCTCTTTTCAATATAATAGTTATGATATTGGGATTAACTATTGTCATAGGAGCTTTTTTTGCTATTATTGTGAATAAACTCAATCAAATAATAGATATAAAAGTTACAGTATGGAAACTATTTAAGATGAAATATTCATATTATTGTATTTGGATAATTATTTTTCTCTCTTGGATTCCTTGCTTGTTGGCTTTTTATCCAGGAAACTATTCTTTTGATATGCCGTTTCAAACACTAAAGAATAAGCAACACCCACTGTTACATACGCTTTTTTGGAAAATATGCGTAAGAGTGGATGACATTACTCATATTGATGCAACTCTTGTATATTCAATAATACAAATGCTGATATTGTCTGCAGTATTTGCAATGATTATTAAGATGATGATTGATAAAAATATTCCTAATATTGCAACTCTATTTAGCATCATTTTTTTCTCGATTAATCCAGTAATGCCATTAATGGCTATATCAACCACAAAAGATGTGTTGTTTGCAGCAACCATGATAGTTGTAACAAAAAAGATATATGATTTGGTTAGTATAGTTGTTAATGACGAAACAATTACAAAAAAAGAAATCCTTAAGTATTCTGTGGCAGTTTTACTCATGTGCTTTATGAGAAATAATGCTGCATATGCTTTTTTGGGATTGCTACCATTTTTAGTTTGGGGATTGAGAAAACAATGGAAAACCATTTTGATTAGTTCACTTGTTCCAGTAATACTATATTTAGTTATTAATGGTCCATTTTTTTCATATATTGGAGTAGCATCTTCACCTACTGTTGAAGTGTTGGCCGTTCCAATTCAGCAAATGGCAAATATGGTTAATAATCATTATAATGAACTAGACAAAGAAGACCAAAGAGTAGTCGATGATATGATGGATCATAAAGATATCAAAAAGTACTATGAGCCAGATATAGTTGACCCTATCAAAAATAATATGAACGTTAATCATACAAAAGCGACAACTGATTATATTAAAGTTTGGCTTAAGTATTTAAAAAAATATCCAGTTGATTATATGGATGCATTTTTGAAATTGAATTTAACTACATGGGCACCTGACACACAGATCCAAAAGGAATTATTGAAAAGAGGTTATATAGGAATCTCAAGTGATAAAACTCCCTATTTTGATAAATATTTAGATGAATATAAAATAAACAGAAGTAGCAAGTTACCATTTCTAAAAAAAATATACAGCAGTGTTGAAAAAAAACAGATGTTTGCAAAAATACCTGTCCTTTCTGTATTGTTTTCGTTGAGTTTTCCATTATGGTTTTTGTTGTTCACAGCTTTAGTATTGTTGGTGAGAAGAAAAACAATATTGTTATTGCCACTTATGTTGGGATTTATGTATATATTAACAACATTATTAGGACCAGGATCTTTAACACGATATGTTTTTCCAGTACTAGTATTATGTCCGTTATACATTACAATAATGTTTGATAAAAACAATAATACAATTAGTAAGTTTAAAGAAAAGAGGAATAAATGATGGACAAAGTAGCAGTTTTGATACCATGTTATAACGAAGAATCTACAATAGGTAATGTGATTGATGATTGGAAAAAGTATCTACCTAATGCAGTAATATATGTGTATGATAATAATTCCACAGATAAAACTGTAGAAATAGCGTATAATAGAGGAGCGGTTGTTAGAAAAGAGTATAAACAAGGGAAAGGGAATGTTATAAGAAGGATGTTCCGCGAAATAGATGCCGAATGCTATATTATGGTAGACGGAGATGATACTTATCCGGCTGAAAAGTCGCACTATATGGTGGATGAGGTATTAAACAATGATGTAGATATGGTCGTTGGTGATAGACTATCTTCGTCATATTTTACAGAGAATAAAAGAAGATTTCATAATTTTGGCAATTCAATTACCAGGACTACTATTAACAAAATTTTCAGATCAGATATTAAAGATATTATGACAGGTTGCAGAGCATTTAGTTATCAGTTTGTGAAATCTTTTCCTGTACTATCTCAGGGATTTGAAATAGAAACTGAAATGACAATTCACGCAGTAGATAAGAATATGTATGTTAAAAATTATACTATTGATTACCAAGATAGACCAGAGGGCAGCGATTCAAAATTAAGCACTATTTCTGATGGAATGAAGGTAATAAAAACCATTATAAAACTATTTAAGAATTATAAGCCACTTAACTTTTTTGGAATATTAAGTGTTTTGTTTTTAATTATTTCTGCAATAATGTTTATTCCAGTGCTAATAGAATATTTTAAAACGGGTTTAGTACTAAGATTTCCTACGTTGATAGTAAGTGGTTTTATGGCAGTTATAGCATTGTTATTGTTATTTGCAGGAATCATATTAAATACACTTAGACAAAAAGATAAGCAGGATTTTGAATTTAGATTGCATGTAATTAAAAATATGTTTGATAATAATATTTAGAAGGTGATTTTGAGTAATGAGCATTAAAAGGATGGCCGTTATTTCCGCTGGATTTGTTCCAGTACCAGCAGTAGATGGTGGGGCTGGAGAAGTACTAACAACTGAAATAATAAATGGTAATGAAAAAGCTGGTGATTATTATATGGATATATATACAGTAGAATCACCAAAACTAGACGGTATTTCATATAGGAATGCTGAAATAATACAATTACACATCACTTTATGGAATAAGATTTTTTGTAAATTTAGAAATATGTTCTTAAAGGCGTTGGGTTGTCGATACAGATTCATTCCGTATAATAGAATGTTATTGAAAAAATTTAGAGATAATTACGATATAATACTCGTTGAGAACAATATGCAAATTTATGAAGATATTTATAATCATGCGAGTAATGGCAAAAAAAATATGATTTACCACATGCATAATGATATTGATGGAACTACAAAGCCAGAGTATTTATGCAAATTAATTGGAGATAGTGCCAAAACGATTTTGCCCGTTAGTGAATATATTAAAAATCATTTTTATCAAGTTGCGCCGAATGATAAAATGCGAGTTTTGTATAACTGTGTTGATCTCAGTATTTTTGATTATAAAATAAATAATAAATCATATAAAGATAGATACGATATTAGTGATAAAGACTTTGTTTATCTATATTCTGGAAGGATTTGTCCTGAAAAAGGGATTTTAGAATTGGTAAAAGCTTTTAAAGCAATATGCAAATCTCACGAAAATGTTAAATTAATGATTGTTGGAAGCAGATGGTATAATCAAATAGCTCAAGATTCATATTATAAAAAACTAATAAATGAATCTAAAGGATTAGAAAATCGAATAATATTTACAGGATATGTTTTTCCGGAAAAAATGCCAGATATTTATGCATGTGCTGATTGCTTGGTTATTCCTTCGTTGTGGGAAGAGCCATTTGGAGTTGTAGCACTAGAGGGAATGGCTATGAACAAGCCAATAATAGCAACTAACTCCGGTGGCTTGATTGAAATACTAGATTCAAGAACATCATATATGATTGATAAAAACAAAGATGTAGTTAATCAATTACAACTTGCAATGGTTAAAATAAAAACAGACGATGACTATAAAAAAAGTATAATTCAAAATGCATATAAAAAACTAATCAATGAAAAAAGATTTGATTCAAAGGAGTATTATAAAAATTTCAAGAAAAACATAGAGATTAGCCAATATGGGAGGTAGAGTGTTGACTCAAAAAAAGAGGTTAAACTATTTAGATTTTGCCAAAGCAGTTGCAATTATTCTAGTTGGGGTAGGACATTATAAATGTGATGAACTACTAAAATGTTGGATTTATATGTTTCATATTCCGCTATTGTTTATAGTGTCTGGAATAACATTTAATGCTCATAAGTATAGTTTTAAAGTTTTTTTAAAAAGAAAACTATTAACCCTAATATTACCATGGATAGTCGGAGTCTTTATATGGGGAATATTTAATATTAGTTGTGGCATGATAGGTATTTCTGCAACAAAAGTGTCAATAGTGCAGTTATTTGAAAAAATAATATTAAATATTAGACCCGGATTATTGGAACCAGTGTACTGGTTTCTTCCATGTCTATTTTTAACGGAGATAATCTTGTTTTTTGTTTTGAGAAAAATCTCAGGTTTAAAGCAAGAGACTGTCTGGCTAGTTTTTATAGTTGTGATAATGGTATTGTATCATTACTTTATTAAGGTTTTGTTACCTTGGGAAATTGATATACTACCTACATCTTTAACATTCTGTACTATTGGATTTATTTTAAATAAATATATTCTACCGCGGACCATGAATTTAGAAAGGCATATTAGAATATTAATATCCGCTGCCTTAATGATAGTAGGAACTGTTTTGGGGGCAATTAATAAATGGATGACAGGAGAAAAAGTTAGTATATATAATGGCAGATATGGAATTATTGTTATTATGATATTGTCGGCTTGCCTCATTTCTTTTTCCATCATTTTAATAGGGGCTTTTGTTAATAGTAAAATAATTTTATTTATAGGTAAAAATAGCTTATTGTTCTATATCCTTCAACCAGTTGCCTATAAAATAGTCGATATAATACTCGTTTTATTATTAAATAGATTAATAAAGTATAATTATTCTTTCGAGGATAAAGTAGTAGATTGTATTCTACTTCATTTAGTTACTACAGCCTTTATTGGGGGAGTTGTCATAGTATGGCTAAAAATTAAAGGTTATTTCAAAAAAGTTATTTTAACAGGAAATGAAAGGGAAAAAGAAAGTGATTAAAAACAAATATCATTCTATTCTTTCTGTTTTTGCGAAAATATCTAGAAAACTCTCTTTTTCAACAAAGAAAATTATTCTATTGGAAAGTCATCCTGATTATTCAGATAATACATTCGCTTTGTTTGAAAAAATGTTAGAGAAAAACATAGACGAAGAATACAAAATTGTTTGGATGTTACATAGCTACTCAAACGAGAAGGAATTTGGAAATAATATAAAAAACAATTATATTCATCCTCATAAATTAAAAGATAGAATTTTAAATAAATACTATAGATTTTTTGCAAAATACATAATTTATTGTAATGAAGAGGTAGAAAAGTTAAACAGTAGTTCCATAGCAATTAATCTGACACATGGGATTTATTTCAAAGCAGCAGCAGCAGCATACAGATTTATTGATTGGGTTATATACAATACTACTTTTGGAGATAAAGAGATCCAGGAGCATTTCAAAGTATCAAAAGACAAAATAAAGTATTTGGGATTTCCAAGAAATGATTATTTGTTTAAGGGAAATAGGAGCGCACAAGAATATTTTGATTTACAAGGAAAAAAATTGATTATTTGGATGCCAACCTTTAGACAAACACACGATAGAATAGATGCTGATGTCGATATGTCATACGGGATACCAATTATCAAGGATGAAAAAGAATTTGCACATATCAATGATGCGCTTAAAGAGAATAATACATTTTTAGTTATAAAACCTCATCCTTTACAAACAATAGAAAAAACATTATTAGGCAAATATGAGAACATAATAATATTTGACTATAAAAAGAATCAGAATGATAATATTCAATTATACGAATTATTAGGAGGCAGTGATGCCCTAATTACAGATTATTCCTCCGTCTACTTTGATTATTTAATAACTGGAAATCTTATTGGAATAACAGTAGATGATATTGAAAAGTACAAAAAAGGGATAGGCTTTATAGTTGAAAATCCATCGGATATACTAAAAGGATTTAAAATCAAAAATACTGATGATATTATTAAATTCATTAATACTCTAAATAGCTCTGAAAAGGAGTTATATATAAAAAAACAAGATGCAGTTAATCGCGCAATAAATATCCATCGCGATGATAATTCATCCGAAAGAGTTTTTAATTTTATTTTTGGGGAAAAAGATGAATAGAAAGAAAAAGATACTATTTTATATTGATACCTTAGGAAAAGGTGGATTAGATAAGGTTGTTTTAGATGTGGCAAACAACCTAGATTATGATAAGTATGAAGTGTCTGTTATAAGAAGATTTTCTAAAGGATATTATACAGAATACTTGAATCGAGAAGTAAAGACAAAGAGCAATATGCCGTTTCAAAATATAAAGCATCCAAGATTGGGTCATATGGTGAGAGTATTGTGTGATAGATTGCCACGAAAAATGATATATAGATTATTTATTCATAAAAAGTATGATATTGAAATTGCCTGTGGAGATTCATTTGCAGCCACTTTAATTGGAGGATCAACAAATAAGAATTCAAAAAAAATATTATGGGAGCATATGGATGTCACAAAAGATGAGTCAACCGCAACCTACTACAATAAAACAGAGATTAATGATTTTTTTAAACCCTTTGATAGAATAATAGGAGTTTCAAAGGACTGTAAAGACAAGTTTATTGAAAAATATGGATTTAAAGATAAAACATCATATATATATAATCCAATTAATAGAGATGAAATAATTGAAAAATCAAAGTATTTTATTCCGGAAGAATATAAAAGAGACTCGGTTAATATTGTTGCGATAGGAAGATTAATGCCCCAAAAAGCTTTTGTTAGACTTGTTAAGGTTTTGGAAAAAGTAAAAGAAGTGGGGATAAACTTTAATCTGTTTATATTGGGAGAAGGACCAGAAGAAGCAAAAATCAAGGAAGAAATTGCAAAAAGACAATTAAATAATAATATTAGTCTTTTAGGTTTTCAGGATAACCCATATCCTTATATTTATTGTGCTGATTTTTTGATTAACGCTTCTATACATGAATCATATTGTTTAGTGGTAGCAGAAAGTTTAGTATTGGGCACGCCTATTGTTGCTACAAAGTGCGCAGGGCCAGTTGAACTTCTTGGAGAAGGGGAATATGGTTTGTTAGTTGATAATAATGAGGAGGCACTTGAACAAGGTATAATAACCTTCCTATCGGATGAGGAGCAGTATAATAATTATAAGGAAAAAGCTAAAGTGAGAGGCGAAATATTCTCTGTTGAGAAGTGCATTAATGAATGGGAAAAAATATTTGATGAAGAATAGTATTTATTAAAAAGGAAATACATAGTTGATGAATAACAAGAAGTATTATTATGGAATTGATATTATAAAATATATTATGGCCATTTTTGTAGTGGCTATTCATGTAGGGCCTTTCTCGATGTTTGGAAAAGAGGCTGAAAATGCTTTAGACATTTTTATCAGACTTGCAGTCCCTTTTTTCTTTTGCTGTTCAGGATTCTTTTTAAGAAAAAAATTGGATAATTCAAACGACGATACGGAATATAGAAAGAGTATTTTTAATTATGAAAAAAGAGTGCTGTGGCTATACTTTATTTGGACTATCATTTATATACCATGTATAGCTTTTTGGTATTATAAAGATAAAAAAACTCCTTTAATGCAAATCAAAGAAATTATTTTTGATGGTAGTTATTTGCATTTATGGTATTTGCCCTCTTTGGCTGTTGCGGCATTACTGGCATCCCTGTTGTATAGATATATTAAACTCAAATATATTTGTGTAATTGCAATAATACTATACATAATAGGCTTATGTGATAATGTATGGTATAAACTTATAGCGAGAGAAATACCTTATCTAAAGGTGGTAATCAATAAATATGATTTATTGTTTATTACAACTAGAAACGGATTATTTTTCGGATTTGCATTTGTTGTATTAGGGTTTGTGGCAGTAGATATTGTAATCAAAATGAAAAGCAGTATAATTCTTTTTGTGTTATCAATGATACTCCTTACTTTCGAAAATTTTGTCTATTATTTTAATAAGACTTCAAAAATAAATGAAGGCTATATAATGACATTGACTAGTGTATTATTCCTTTTTATGATAGCTAAAAACATAACAATAACATACAGACCAGTTTTAGAGTATTTTAGAGTAGGGGGAGTACTGATATATTTTACACATTGTTGGGTGGATTTCACATATTCAGTATTATGCTTTAATATTTTACATAGATCCTTTAATAGCATAATCAGGTTCTTATACACGGTTGCAATAACGGTAACACTGTCCATAATTTTATATAAATTGCAAAAGAAGGAAAAGTTTAAAATTATTAGAAAACTATATTAGGTAAGCTTATGGGAAATGATACTATTAGCGTTATAGTTCCAGTATATAATGCGGAAAAATTTTTAAAAAGGTGTTTGCAAAGTATTATCAATCAAACCATTGATGATTTTGAAGTGGTTTTAGTTAATGATGGATCAACAGATTCAAGTTTAAAAATAGCAATTGATTTTTCAAAAAAAGATTCAAGAATTAGGGTTATTAATAAAGAAAACGAAGGAGTGTCTAAGACTAGGAATAGAGGAATTGAGGAGTCGAAGGGAAAATATATTTGTTTTATTGATAGTGATGACTATGTGAATCCCAATTTTTTAGAAGATTTATATTCTAGTATTAATGGGGAAAAGGATGCACTAGGAGTATGTTTATTCAGCAACATATATGAGGGTAACCATTTAAAAAAATCGAAAATTGGTATCAAAGGAAATTTAACTATTAGTAGAAATGAGTATTTAATACATATGTCAAAACATTTGTATAGTGTTTATTATGGAGCCCTATGGAATAAAATATATATATCAAAAAAAATAAAAGATAATTGTATTAGATTTGATGAAAATATTTCATTTGCTGAGGATTTTATTTTTAACTTAGAATATTTAGAAAATGTGAACAAGATTGTATTGATAGATAAGAATAATTACTATTACAATCAAGAAAATGATAATTCTCTAACAAGAGCAAATGATGTAAACTACCTATGGGAAATGGCAAAAATACGATTTCCTTATTGCGTCAAACAGTATAAACGCATGAATATGTATGAAATTTGTGAAAAAGATATAGATTCTGCCATAGCAACAGAATTGATAGGGCCAACGTATTCGATTGTAAAAGAGAATTATCGTGGATTTAATCAAGCAAAAAAACAACTCAAAAGACTATATGCGGAAGATTATATAAAAAAAGCAATAATGCAAAACAAAAGAAAAAATATGGTCCATAGAATTGCCAGGCTTTCTCTTAGAGTTAATTCTTATGGAATGTTTGTTTTTTTAATGCGAGTATGGATCAAAATTCAAAAATCCAATGGTTAACAGTATAATAGGCAGAGTATTGATTGAGAGGTTTTAAATGATAAGTGTAATTATTCCTATGTACAATTCGGAAAAATATATTGGTAGATGTTTGGAGAGCGTTCTAAATCAGACTTATCAAAATTTTGAAATAATAATAGTTAATGATGGTTCAACAGATTCAAGTTTAAAAGTAGCAACGGAAATTCAACATAAAACAGACAAGATTAGTATTATTAACCAAAAAAATCAGGGGCCTTCAAACGCTAGAAATAGAGGATTGGAACAGGCGAAAGGGAATTATATTTGTTTTGTTGATAGTGATGATTATATTGATACTGATTATTTAGAGTTATTACGAATGGCTCTTATAGATGATGATGTTGAATTATCAATTGTAAAAATGAAGAACTCCACTAAAACTGAATATAAAACAAATGAGAGAAATATAAGTATAAATATAGAGGATTGTGGCATTATTTCTAAAAGTAAGTATTTATTCTATATGTCGCAAGCATTCTATAATGTATTTTATGGCTCACAGTGTAACAAAATATATGTTTTAGAAATAATAAGAAAAAACAAAATTTTTTTTGATACAAGTATTTCATTAGCCGAAGATTTAATGTTTAATCTAGAGTATCTCAAGCATGTTAATAGAATAAAGATAATTGATTATTATGGGTATTATTACAATCAAAACAATCCAGATTCTTTGACAAAAACAGAGGATGTTTGGTATTTGTGGGATATGGCTAGAGCGAGGTATCATTATTGTACAAATTCATATAAAAGTATGGGGGAGTATCGTATCTGTGAAAAAAACATTGATACTGCACTAGCTGTTGAATTAATTGCTCCTACATACTATGTTGTCAAAGAAAATTATAAAGGGTTTAGAGTAGCAAAAAAACAATTAAAGCAGTTGTATGAGGATAGATACATTAAAAAAGTATTAAAGAATAATACAAAAAACAATATGGTTCATAGAATTGCAAAGTTTTCTTTGATTATTCATAGTTATAGTTGTTTTGTTTTGTTAATGAGATTATGGATTAAAATTCAAAGGTACGATAATAACAATAGTTAGTAGGATTGATAGATGTCTAGAACTAGAAACGTAAAACTGAATATCTATTCTGGTGTTACAAACCAAATAATTGTAAATGTATTACAGTTTGTTAATAGAACAGTTTTTATTTGGTATTTAAATGAAAACTATTTAGGCATCAATGGTTTGTTCACTAGTGTATTGTCCACATTATCTTTGGCCGAACTGGGTATTGGAAGTGCTATTGGATTTAGCCTATATAAGCCATTAGCAACTAGGGATATTCCAAAAATACAAGCGCTAATGACCTTGTATAAAAAAGCATATAGAATAATTGGCGCAGCAGTGTGTGCTATAGGAATAGCGCTCATACCATTTTTAGATAAAATTGTAAACTTTGATCAAGGTGTGGATATAAATTATTATTTTGTCTATGTATTATTCTTGTTTGATACAGTAATCTCATATTTATTCTTTGCTTATAGAGCGGCAATTATTACTACTGATCAAAAAGAGTATACTATAGTCAAATACAAAATATTAAACACTATAGTAGCATCGGTTGTACAAATAGCGACATTAATGATATTTCATAATTATTATATTTATTTGGTTATTCCTATTGCTACAAAAATTCTTCAGAATGTACTAATCTCGATTAAAGCCGGTAAAATGTACCCGTATATTGATGAAAAGCATAGTAACAAATTATCTAAAACAGAAAAGAAAACCATTTTCAAAAATGTATATGCTTTGGCGGTTACGAAAATTGGTACGGTTGTATATTTTTCTGGAGATAATATAGTAATTTCAGCATTTGTTGGAACAGTTTACACGGGTATTTATTCGAACTACCTAATAATTCTGAATACTTTAAGAACATTTATTAATATAGTTTTTGGCGCGTTTAGTAGCAGTGTAGGAAATTTAAATGCAATAGAAACGACGGAACATAAAAAGACAGTATTTAAACGAATGTTGTTGATAAATGTATGTATATATGGTTTTTGTGCAGTAGCATTAAATCAACTATACAATCCTTTTATAAAAATTTGGATTGGAGATAAATACTTATTTGATGAGCATATAAAGACATGCATTGTGTTTATGTTCTTCATCACTGGACTTTGTCATACAGTAACGGTATTCAAAGATGCATGTGGAATATTCTGGCAAACAAGATATAGAGAATTGGCTTCTGCGGTTCTAAACATTATTCTTTCAATTATATTTGTAAAACTTTGGGGAATAATGGGAGTATTTATTGCTACAATCATTTCTTATATTTTAGTTATTATACCTATAGACCCTAGAATTCTTTATAGAGAGGTTTTTGGAGAAAAAGCGTGGAGATATTACTTGTGGTTGCTGTCTTCATTTATTAAAATAGTAGTAATTATGGTAATAGTTAAACTGGCTTGTATGCCATTCCAAAATATGCACATAAAAGGTTTTATTATCCAAGCAGTTATTGTGTTAATATTAACTAGTGGATTGTTAATATTGACCAACATTAAGAATAATGAGATTAGTTATTTTAAAGAGTTATTAACAGATCGTTTTAAAAAGAAGAATTAAGAAAGAGGAACCAAAAATGAATTTCAAAAACCAATCATTCTTAAAAATAATAGACTATAAACCCGAAGATCTAAAC
>AUXO013988946.1_pt1 | contig 11989 bp, 6 predicted proteins | sample 768731 | NCBI WGS metagenome assembly AUXO01 (sample SAMN02715735, study PRJNA202380) | gut metagenome | biome: sheep rumen | host: Ovis aries | place: New Zealand: Palmerston North | reverse complement strand
TTGAGAGACCTTGGTTCATTCCTTGGATTCTTCATAATTCTTAACTTCCAGAGTGCTGTATTTAAAAGACCTGGAAATGAAAATACTAGAAGACCTCACTTCCTTTACATCGACGAATTTCAGAAATATACTAATCCTGGATTTGCTGATATGTTAACACAGGGACGTTCTTATAGAGTTGCTTCTCACCTTGCTACTCAGGCTAGAGCTCAGATTGGTATGGGTGCTGGTAAAGATGGTAATGCTTTCATAAACCTTGTTTCTACTAACTGTAGAAATGTGGTTGTATTCCCTGGTGTTTCTTACGATGATGCTAAATTCTATTCTGACCAGTTTGGTCAAGATAAGAATACTAAAATAAAAATATCTAAATCACAGAAAGAATTTAACCCTATTTATGGTTTTGATAAGATTGGATATGCAAATATTTCTCAATCTACAGATGAAAAACTAGAAGCAAGATTTACTCCAACAGATATCATTTATAGGAAAAAAGGAGAAATGACCTTCTCTTGGGTAGACCATATGGTTGTTCAAACTCCTATCTCAGGAAAAATTGAATATATTCCTTATGAAATAAATAAGAGACTTGATACAATGATTATTGAAAACGAATATTTAATGAGATACGGAAAAGACCCTAATGAATGTAGATTAATTGGAGAGCCTGATGCTCCTTTAAAACCTGAATGGGCTGAGAAGTACGATGATATAGTTAAATATGTAGATAAGAAAATGGCTGATGAATATATTATGGAAGAAGATGAGCAAAAGCCTGAAGGAAAGGGTGAAATCACTGAAATTCTTGAAAGTGATTTAAAGGGGATTAATCCTTTAGATATGGTTCAGATGATGGATAATCCTTCTAATGGTGGTAAACCTTCTGGAAAGTTTAATAACAGTGAAGGAATTTTACTTGATGAAGAAGATTCTAAACCTAAAGATGGAGATGCTCCTATAACAATTCCTGATGACGGAGATATAGATATGGCTTAATAAAAGAGAGAAGGTAAATCCTTCTCTTTTTTTGTAGTACGGTATAGTTAATGCTTTTTAAATATAAATAGTGTAATATTAAAACATATTTAATTACTTTTAGAGATGTAAAAACTCATTTTTTAATGAGTAATCTCATAAATTAAAATGTTATATAATAGTTTGAACATTTTTGAAGGGAGAGTAAAATCTTGTTTTCCAAATTAAAAAATATATTTTCTAGAAAAGTAATTATATCTTTGATAATTTTACTTTCTGTTATAGGTGCAATACAAGTTAGAGCTATTTTTGAAGTTAATCCTATGCAAGTAACACCTCCTGATTCATTTATTAAGGCTGGGCTCGTTCTTACCTTGATAGAGGAAGATGAGAAATATTATTTAAAAAAAGAGTATTTCTCTAATACAGGTACTTATGAATCACCTGCAACAGAACAGCAAATTTCATACGAAGATTATTCACTTATGAGAAACAATGGTTCTTATGATATTTTAGAGAAGAGAAATAGACACATTGTAAATGATGTTTATGTTGATGAATATTATAAGGCTTATTCAGATAATGAAGTAATGGCTGGTAACTATGTTGCTGAAGTTATTGATGGATATTTCGTTCCAATTCAATATTCTGATGGACATAGAGCTCAGCAAACAGGTTTCATAAATGATGGTGGTATTTATTACAAAGTTACAAAGTTTGTTGACAGTGATAATAATTATACTAAGAGTGCAACCTATTGGCTTTTATCTCAATATGAATATGAACAAGAAAAATTAAACAATTCTTATGATTTCGAAGAGATTGTTGAATGGGATATTTCAGATGATGGAAATACCATTACAAAGACAATCTCATATTATGATGCTGAGGGAAATTACTTAATGAGACCTATTGTTCTACAACTTACAGGTTTCGATGATTTGGAAGAGTATCTTAATCCTGATGATATTGACCCAACTCCAACTCCTACAGGTACTCCTACCCCTACAACTACAGGAACACCAACTCCTACAACAGTTGTTTCCCCAACTCTTGTAATTATTACTCCTTCTCCTAGCGTAAGTGTTGTTCCTTCTACAACTGTTGCTCCAAGCGTTAGTCCTACTGGAACAACTACTACTCCTTCAGTTGGAACTCCTACACCTACAGAAGCTCCTTGGGGTGGCACAGAAGTACAAATTGATGATAGTGGAATTTTATTTGAGAATATTGTAAGTACTCTTACAAATTCTGCTACTGATGCAAGTGGTGATGGAAGTCTTAGCGATTCTTCATTACAACCTGCTATAGTTCAAGGTGTATATGATGATGCAGGAAATTTTATTCCTATGGATGCGGATGGAAATATCGTTCCTTCTGAAGCTGGTGTATTTGATGAAGATGGTAACTTTACTCCTAACGCTGGAAGCGGTTATTATGATTCAGAAGGTGTATGGCATCCAACAGAACTTATTCCTGGTGTATTTGATGAAGAAGGCAATTTTGTAACAGAAGATGGTACTTATGATGAAAATGGTAACTTCATTCCAGATGGTGGAAATGAAGAAACACCTATTGAAGGATATCTTGATGAAAATGGTAATTTAATTCTTCCTGATGGAACAATTATTGATAATCAGGGTATTGTTCACTTAGATGGTGTTACAAGTCAGTTAATAGATAATAATGGTATTGAAAAAGTTAATCCTTATGGAAAATTAACTCTTGATTTCAATGGAAATATGGTAATTTGGAATAAAGAGGGTTATTATGATGAAAACGGATTATTCTATGGAACAGATGGTTCTATTGGATATTTCGATTCATATGGAAGATTTACAAGAAGTAGAATTAATCCATTTAGCAAAACTTCTAAAGGATTTTATGATGTAAATGGAGATTTTCACTCTTTCAATACAATCTTTAAGACAGAGAATGATACATTACAATTGATTTTGATGCCTGACCTTGGAATTAGTGTAACATCTACAACAGTTACAGTTCCAGATAGTCCATATGTATATACTACAAATGGTTTGACTACTAAAGATGGTGTTACAGGTTATTTTAATAGCGATGGTGATTTCTTAAAGAGTGATAGAAATGCTTACAAGGGCGGTTTCTTTGATGATAAGGGTAGATGGATTGATGATTTCTTAATTAGAATAGATACAACAAAATCTGCTTCTTTAAGCTATGGTTTCTTTGATAAATATGGAGTTTATACTACTCCTAATAACGATAGAGGTTATTTTGACGAAACAGGTAAATTTATTGTAAATAGAGAAAATCCTTATCCAAGCGGATATTACGATTGGAACGGAGAGTTTACTAAGTTTGGTAAGATTTATTACGATGTATTAGGAAATGTACATAAAACTGGTAGTGATGAAATGATTGCAACAGATGGTTCAGTTGTAATTGCTGAGTCAGAAAAAGGTATCATTGATAAGAAGAATAACTGGTTCAAACTTGGTAATGTAATTACTCCTGAAGGACACATTGGACATTATAATGAATTTGCTGAATATGAAGATGGTCAGATTCCTTACGCTGATGGTTACTATGACGCTGATGGTAATTTCTTTAGATATGATGGAATTGTTATTTTAGCAGATGGTACAGTTGGTTACTTTGATGAAAACGGAGTATTCCACGAAGGCGTACAAAACGGAATTATGGATTCAAATGGTAACTACATCTTAGCTGATGGAACAGTAATTACTCCTGATGGAAGAATTGGTTACTATGATGAAAATGGTGTATTCCACGAAGGTGAAAATCCTTATGTTGATGGATATTATGATGAAAACGGTGTATGGCATTCATTTGGAGAGGAAGGTTATGTAGATAAAAACGGAAACACTGTTCTTCCTAATGGTCTCGTAATGACTCCAGATGGTGCTGTTGGTTACTATGATGAAAATGGTAACTTTATAGAACTTGACCAAAATGAACTTCCTGAAGGTGCTTGGGTAGATGAAAATGGAATTATCCATCTTGCTGATGGTACTCTTATCTATCCTGATGGAACAAAAGTTCTTCCTGATGGTACAATTATTCTTCCTGACGGAACAATTCTTCCTCCTGGTTCTACAATAGATGCTGACGGGACAATTCATTTGCCTGATGGAACTACAATTCTTCCAGATGGTACAAAGATACTTCCTGACGGAACTGTTATTCTTCCAGATGGAACAGTTGGATATTATGATGAAAATGGTAACTTTGTAGAAGGACTTCCTGATGGAGCTTGGGTAGATGAAAACGGAGTTATTCATCTTGCAGATGGTACTCTTATTTATCCTGATGGAACAACAGTTCTTCCTGACGGAACTGTTATTCTTCCAGATGGAACAGTGACTACTGGTTACATTGATGAAAACGGAAATCTTGTTCTTGCTGATGGTACAGTAATTACTCCTGACGGAAAAGTTGGTTACTATGACGAAAACGGAGTATGGCACGAGGGTGAAAATCCTTATGAAGGTGGCTACTATGATGAAAATGGAGTATGGCACGAAGATGGTGAAGGACTTCCTGAAGGTGCTTGGATAGATGAGAACGGAGTTATCCATCTTGCAGATGGAACACTTATTTATCCTGACGGAACAACTGTTCTTCCTGATGGTACAGTAATTCTTCCAGATGGAACAGTAACTACAGGTTATATCGATGAGAATGGTAATCTTGTTCTTGCTGATGGAACTGTAATAACTCCTGACGGAAAAGTTGGATATTATGATGAAAACGGAGTATGGCACGAGGGTGAAAATCCTTATGCTAATGGATATTATGACGAGAATGGTGTATGGCACGAATTAGAAAATGAAACAGGAATTCCTTATGAGGGTGGATATTACGACGAAAACGGAGTATGGCATTCATTCTCAGAACTTCCTGAAGGTGCTTACATTGATGCAAATGGAAATCTTGTAATGCCTGATGGTACAGTAATTACTCCTGATGGAAAGATTGGTTATTATGATGAAAATGGAGTATGGCATGAGGGTGAAAATCCTTATGAAGGTGGCTACTACGATGAAAATGGTGTATGGCACGCAACTGGCTACTATGATGCTGATGGCAACTATATAATGAGCGATGGAACAATTGTTAAGCCAGATGGAACTGTTATTCTTCCAGATGGAACTGTTGTTTCTGGATATGTAGATGAAAATGGTAACTTAGTAATAACAGATAACCTTTCAGGTGATGGTTATTATGATGTATCTGGAAAGTTAATGAGTGGCGAAAATCCTAATGCTAATGGCTTCTATGATGCTGATGGTAATTATTATCTTACAGGTGATGATGGTTACTACGATGAAAATGGTACATATCACGCTGCTGATGGAACAGTTGGATACTATGATGAAAACGGTGTATTCCACGAAGGATTGGAAAATCCTTATGTAAATGGTTTCTATGATGAAAACGGTGTATGGCACGGAGGTTCTGAAGAAGCAGAAGTTATGGGCTATTATGACGAAAACGGAGTATGGCACGAAGGTGAAAATCCTTATGAAGGTGGCTATTATGACGAAAATGGCGTATGGCACGATGCTTCTGAACTTGGATATGTAGATTCCAATGGAAATACTGTTCTTCCTAATGGTGTTGTATTAAATGAAAATGGTGTTGCTGGATACTATGATGAAAATGGAATTTGGCACGAGGGTCCAATTCCTTATGAGGGTGGATATTATGATGAGAATGGTGTTTGGCACGATATAACTACAGATGCTAATGGAAATATGATTTTACCTAATGGAGTTGTTGTTGATTCTGATGGAAATGTCATTGGAACAATGGGAACTGTAGAATATGAAAATACTGAACCTTTAGTTGCTTACTATGACGAAAATGGAAATCTTCAATATGGTACAGAAAATCCTTATGAAGGTGGATATTATGACGCTAATGGTAACTGGCATTCAGATAATGGTGATGCTTGGATAGATGCAAATGGTAATGCTCACGTACAAACTGAAGGTATTGGTTATTACGATGCTGATGGTAACTTCCATTTATACGGACAAGATGGTTATTATGATGAAAATGGTAATTATCACGCTGCTGATGGAACAGTTGGTTATTACGATGCTAACGGAGTATTCCACGAAGGAGAAAATAATCCTTATCCTGACGGATATTACGATGCTGATGGTAACTGGCATCCATATGGTGAAGCAGGTTACTTTGATGCTCAAGGAAATTGGCACGATGATGTAACTAATGACGTTATCGGATATTATGACGAAAACGGAGTATGGCACGAAGGTAGAAATCCTTATGTAAATGGATACTATGATGAAAATGGTGTATGGCACGGAGATGGAGAACCTTTAAAGGCTTACTATGATGCTAATGGAGAATTACAGTATGGTGATTCACCTTATACTGATGGTTGGTATGATGCTAATGGTAATTTCCATCCATATGATGCTGACGGATACTTTGATTCAACTGGTACATATCATACTAAGGATGGAGATGTAGGATATTTCGATGCTGATGGTATTTGGCACGAAGGAACAAATCCTAACCTTTATGGATATTATGATTCTGAGGGTAACTTCCATCCAGCAGGAGATACAGGTTACTTTGATGTAAATGGTACATATCACGCTGCTGATGGTACATTTGGATACTATGATGAAAATGGTGTATGGCACGAGGGTCAAGAAAATCCTTATCCTGATGGATATTACGATGCAAATGGTAACTTCCATCCATTCAATGAAGAAGGTTGGTATGATGCTGACGGAGTATTCCATTCATATACTTATTATGTAAATAGATACAATGCTTTTGATAACAGTTATATTTACTTTACTGGAACTTGGAGAACTGCAACTGAAAATGCTCAATTTAGACTTGCTGGAAATACAGTTCAATTCTCTATTAACAAGAAAGCATTTAATCAAGTTTACGCTGATACAGGCTTCTATGTTGGACTTAACTCACTTCTTGAATACGAAGAGGCTGCAGATATACTTCATATGATAGCTATATCTACTAACAACGTATTTGTACAAGATAACGAAGCTTGTATGCTAGTTTATAACGGAAGAATGATTACTTTAACAAGAAATGATAGAACTACAGTTAGAACTCTTCAGAAGATGTTTGAGAATACAAACATTGATATAACAGTTAGAAAGTCAAGAGTAATGCGTAAGTTTGCTTTGGTTGACGCTATTGAATCTGAAAGAGATATTAAACTTAAGTTCTTTGACAAAATTATTACTCCTGAGAATCCTTTAATTGTTCTTGATAATGAAGCTTATGTAGCTTTGAACGATGTTGCAGACTTTATTTCTTACGATTACAGTATTAAACCTGCTGGAAAGGAAAGAAAAGTAACATTTAAGCTTAAGAAGAAAATTCAGAACGAACAATTAAGAAGCTATATGGCTGAGAACATTGTATTTACTACAAATGAAGGAACTGTTGAATATAATGATAAAAATGGAAAGAACGTTACAGAGTATTACTCAAAGGTTAGACCTACTCTTATTACATTAGATAGTGGATATACAACTACTTATATTCCTGTTAAGATGGTTCCAAGATTTACAGGATGTAATGCTTCTTATGAAACTACTAGCGGATATATCGATTTCAGTTATGGTGATGGATTACCTCTTATTCAGAAATTCTATGATGTTTCCGAAGAACTTGTCGGAGATGATGGAATGGCTAAGATTGATGTAAACGCTGATGGAGTTCCAATGACTTCAGGAAAGACAGGAGAAAATATTCAAGGAACAGTAATTAATAAGGTTACTCCTACTCCTATGGCTGATGAAGACTATGGTACATTGTTTGGAAGTGAAACACTTGGTTCTTTAAAGGACGATGATGTAGAGTAAAAACAAAAGAGGAATAAGTTTTAAGACTTATTCCTCTTTTTTTGTTCTTAATTTTTAGTTATTTTTTGTCTTATTTTCATAGTATATACAGTAAATTATTATGATTAGGAAAGGATTTTATATGAAAGGCTTAATTTTTGAAAACTTTTATATCTTAAGAAAACAAATGAAGCTTGCTTCAATATTGTTGATTATTTGTGCTGTAGCATCTTATTTTAGTAGCCCTTTTGTATTTATGGGAATGTCTACTATGCTTGTTAGTATGATGCCTATTACTGGGATGGTTTATGAATTGGAAGAAAGCAGAATGATGAAAATCATTACAACTATGGCTGTAGAAAAGAAAGATATTGTAAAAGCTAAATATGTTATTACAAATATTTTTAGTTTAGGAGCTTTAGTAATAAACTTTTTATTTTTACTTATTGCAACTAAAAACTTATTTATGAGTGTATTTGTTGCACTTGCTGTATTTTTCCTTGGTGTTATAGTTGTTGAAATAATGCTTCCTTTAATTTTCAAATATGGTGTTGAAAAAGGAAGAACTCTACTTCTTGTTATCATTCTTATTTTATCATCTATTGTTACTGCTATCTTAAAGGGTGGACAAGACATTAGTGAAAATGTAATAGTTTTTACTGTTACAGGTATTCCTATTTTATATGTAATAATGAATTTCGTTTCTTATTTTATCTCAGTTAAGATTTTTGAGAATAGCGAACTTTAAAAAGGAGAAAATATGTTAGAAGTAAAGAATTTAAATAAGAAATTTAATAACTTTGAATTAAAAGATGTTTCTTTTGAGTTAAAAGATGGAAGTATTATGGGCTTTATTGGAAGTAATGGGGCTGGGAAATCTACAACAATTCGTTCTATTCTTAATTTATCTAAAATTGATTCTGGAGAAATAACTTATTTTGGGGACAAAAAGCTTGACAGAAAAGTAAAAGAAGAGATAGGTATTGTTTTTGAAGAATGTTATTATTTTGGAATGATGAATGGTTATGGAATAAATAAAATGTGTAAGGGTATTTATTCTAATTGGGATGAAGATACTTTTCATAAATATTTAAAAGAGTTTGGTCTTGATGAAAAACAAGATATTAAAGAATTTTCTAAAGGAATGACTATGAAGATAAGTATTGCTGTTGCATTATCTCATAATCCTCGTTTATTAATTCTTGATGAGGCTTTAAATGGTCTTGATTTAAATACTAGGATGAGTTTAATAGACCTTTTTGCTGATTTTGTAAAAGATGGTAAAAAATCTATTTTAATAAGTTCACATATCATTTCAGACCTTGAAAAACTTTGTGATACAATTACATATATAGACGATGGGAAAGTATTGTTTTCAGAAAATAAAGAAGAACTTCTTTCTAAGTATGGTTGTATTAAGTGTAATAGAAGTGATTTAGATAAGTATCAGGGATATCAAAATTACTCTATTAGAAATGATTCTTATATTTTAGTTCCTTCAAATAAATTTGAAGAAGCTAGACCTGCTACAATCGAAGATATTATTCTTATATCTAATGGAAAACTTACAAAATATTAATAAAAATAAGGAGCTTTAAAGGCTCCTTATTTTTTAATGTATTGGACAATCATCTGTATCTATACTGTAACTAGACACAAATAGCATATGTTCATCATTATCATACTCAAAATAGAAATCTGAAAAATATGCATTATATAAGAGTCCTTGTTCTTCATCAATCCAATATGAATTAATAACATTTTTGTCTAAATCGACTTTTATTTCAGGCAGGTCTCTACCTTCAACTCTTTGTCTTAATTCTTTTAGATTTTCTTTAAATTCATCATAAAAAGAATCTCTTATAAGTTCATCAATTTTAGTCATTACTTCTTTATAGTTAGTAATAACTTCTTGTTTTATAGCTTCTTTTTCAATTTCTGGTCTCATATAGTCCTCCTTTAAAATAAAGAGAGAGTTTTTCTCTCCCTTATTTTATTAAATATCATAGTGAATCTTCGTTGTCTGTTGTTTTTCAATAATGACAACTTCTACTTCCTTATTCTTAAACTTATCAACAAGTTCTTTCTCATAGTTATCATCATATATAATATTTAAGTCTTCTGGTAAAACATAATGAACAAACTTTATTGCATCAAATTTTACATCATCTTTTGGAGAGAACTTAATTGAAACAACATCATTGCCATCGTCATCCCAAAGAGAATAGTATCTTGATTCAGTAGAGAACAAATCAATATATTCTCTTGATGATGAAAGTTCTGTTCCATCCTTATAAATAAGCTTAATGTTATAACGCTCATCATTTGTATTGATGATATTTAGGTCTTTGATAGCTTCTTCAAATGTTTCTCCAAGATTAATTTCAAAAGCTATTGCTCTCAAACAATCATAATTAAGATTTACTTTTCTTGAGAAAGATATTACTTTATCTATTTCTGAATAAACAGATTCTTCAAGCTTATCCATTAAATATTCTCTTATCTCAGTAGGAGATGGATACTCAAATCTTATATGATAGTGGAAACGTCCAGGTCTATTGATTAAAAAATCATTTAAAGACCTAAATTCATTACAGGTGATTACAAAAAGTTTCTTACCTTGTGCCATTCCATCAAAGAGAGAAAGTAGTGTAGACTGTGGAGATGCTTCATTGTCTCCTCCTCTAATCTGAGCAAAAGTCTTATCGAATTCGTCAAAGAGAATCATACATTCTTGTTCAATGTCTTCTATATAAGAAGCGATTCCAGGATAATATGTATCAATAATTATCACAGGATATCCTTTCTTGATAGATTCAATTGAAAGAAGTTTTGCAAAAAGGCTCTTTCCAATTCCTTTGTCTCCAGAAAGAATTACGCCTAAATTTCTGTTTACAAGTTCAAAAGACTTCATTACTTTTTCAATCTTTTTAAGATGTACTCCATAGATTTTGCTCTCATTAATCTCAATATCTTGATGCTTTTCAAGATAAAAACCTTTCATTTGAGAAAACCTTACTGTGTACATTTGTGCTGGAAGTTTATCATAAGTTAATAGTGAATCATCATAAATTTCAAAAGTTCTTCCAATGCTAATAGCTTTCATATTTGCATTTTCCTCCTAATAAGTTTACTCTTATATTATACAATATTTTTGTTCTTTTATCGAGGGTTTTTATTAAAAAAATATAGATAAATTCAATAAATTTAGTTCCTTTCAACATAAATTTAAAAAAATTTTTACAAAAAGACTTGTATTTGTATTTGATATAGATTATAATATAAATATAAAAGAATAGAGCATTTTAAAGTTATTTTGTTAAATCTATTCAATAATATTAAGTATAAATTCTAAGAAAGGAGTCGTATAAGACTATGAGAAATATGAACACTTCAGTAGTTTTCCATAAAGCGTTTGTTAACAAGCACTTTGCAGTAGCGAAAGTGTTTACTTCTCGTGGAAAATTTTATACGACTAATTAATTCAGAATTTATATAAAGAGATAATAAGGATAATTTAAAAATGATATTTTCAAATTCCGTCTCAGTGTATAAAGCTGAAGACGGAATTTTTTTATGGGCTTTGGGACTGCAAGGGGTGGTCACTTGATTAGCACTCAAGAAATCAGATGGGTTCAATTCCCATAAGGTCCATTTATATGGTCAGTTAGCTCAGTAGGTAGAGCAGAGGACTGAAAATCCTCGTGTCGCTGGTTCGATTCCAGCACTGACCACTTTGGGGTTATAGCTCAGTTGGGAGAGCACCTGCCTTGCAAGTAGGGGGTCGAGGGTTCAAATCCCTTTAGCTCCACTTAAAATAAAATAGAAAGGAATTCAAGATTATGAAACGAAAACAATTAGTAAAAAATTCAAACTAAATAACCGTCTGTAGCCAAGTGGAATGGCAATGGGCTTTTAACCCATATACCGCAGGTTCGAATCCTGTCAGGCGGATTTTATGGTGGCTGTAGCTCAATTGGTGGAGCAGAGGACTGTGACTCCAAAGGTTGTCGGTTCGAATCCGACCAGTCACCCTCGAAATAAATAAGAAAGGAGATTTTGTTTATGAAGCGAAAGCAAATAGAAATAGACAAACCTTAGCCTTTATAGTTTAATGGTAGAATAGCAGACTCTTAATCTGTCAGATGTGGGTTCGA
>AUXO010480299.1_pt1 | contig 11989 bp, 11 predicted proteins | sample 768731 | NCBI WGS metagenome assembly AUXO01 (sample SAMN02715735, study PRJNA202380) | gut metagenome | biome: sheep rumen | host: Ovis aries | place: New Zealand: Palmerston North | reverse complement strand
CTGACAAATTGGGATGGCACCAAGAAACGAGGACTAGGATTGTAATTGTGTTTTTTATGAGGGCGAGATATTTTTCTCGTCCTTTTTACGCTTTTTACGCTATTTTCTCTAATATTATTTGCTTTCTTACATTATTTTTGCTATATTTGCACACGAAACGCCTATAAATGATATCTTCTACTAAAATGAAAGAGTATACGCATTATAACCGAATTAAGTCTGTTCTGGCAGAAAAGAACAAGACAGGAACTTGGCTATCTGAAAAGATGGGACGCAACCTGGGAACTGTATCACGATGGATGACGAACAAGGTACAGCCCTCAGTGGAACAGTTATATGAGATAGCAAATCATCTAGATGTTGATGTCAAAGATTTGCTTATTTCATCTAAAAAATAACGAGCGACGAACAATGAGTTCGCAAAACGATTGTACTTTTGCAGCAAAATAAACGCTTATGCCTACTAATAAGAATGCACTCATAAGATATAAGTATCTGGACAGATTACTCTCTGACCATCACCATTATTATGACATTCACGATTTAACAGAGAAAGTGAACGATATGCTTTATGAAGATGGTTTTCCAGAGGTAACCCAGCGGTGTATCGAGAAAGATCTGAACACGTTGGAATACGCGCCGTTCTCTGCACCTATTGAGCGATTCACTTGGAACGGAAAACGGTGTATCTCATACGAGAAGCGTTCTTTTTCTATTTTTAAGCAGGAGATGAGTCGAGAAGAGCGTAACCTTCTCCGTGAAGTGTTGAGTACCATTGGCCAGTTCGATGGCCTTGACAATTTCAAGTGGCTTGATGATTTCAAGATTGGCTTGGGCCTTGAAGAGCGTAGGCAGATCATCAGCTTTAGCTACAATCCATATTTGCAGAATTCCAATCTGCTTGGTACATTATTTGATAACATATCCAACGAAGTTGTTATCCGCTTATCTTATCACACTTTTTCTGATGCCACTATCCGGAGTATCGATTTCCATCCCTATCTGTTGAAGCAGTATAATGATCGTTGGTTTCTCATCGGAGCAGCAGATAGTGATAAGAAGATTTTGAATTTTGCCCTTGATAGAATAGATAAGGTGGAGCCTCTGCCGGAAAAGAAATATGTAGAATGTCCGGAAGATTTTTATGAACGTTTTGAGGACATTGTTGGCGTAACACTTTACGATGACCGTCCCGTAGAGCACATTATATTTTGGGTTAGTGATTCGTCCAAAGACTATGTCTCAACAAAGCCTATCCATGAATCCCAGATCCAGTATCATGGCTCAGAAGAATTCAAACTTAGAAACCAATATACAAATCTTCAAGGTGGAGCATTCTTCTCAATTGCTTGCATAAGAAACTACGAACTTATTCGTGACTTATGTTCTTTTGGGAAAGAACTATTGGTGTTGTCTTCGGATGGTAATATCCAAGATGAGATATATAACAGAATTTGTTCTATGGCGAGTGAATATGTGTCTTTAAAAAGGTAATAATATGATGATTATTGTTTATTTCTTCTCAAAAGAATGACATATTCAATTATTTTATTTAATTTTGCAATCATAAATTGTATAGGCATGGACAAAACAAAATCATACACAATTCCCAAGTGGTTAGACAAGATTCTGTTTGACGACTTTAATGCGGTCTATGAGCCATGTCCTACAGAGGTGGTTTACAACCCAGACCAACCTTATGATTTTGTTAAGCTTTATCTTGGAACATATTTCCCAAGAAGTTATGCTGAAGCATTAGGAATAACCTCTCGTCTTCTCACCAATAATTCTTATGTAAACCATTTGAACGAATTGGAAGAGATAAACATGTTAGATTTCTGTTGTGGAACTGGAGGTGAAATCATTGGAACAATAGTAGCGCTTCAAGAATATCTTCCGAACCTTAAACGTGTTAATGTTGACGCTTTCGATGCAAATGTAGATGCTGTTTTATTTTTGTATCATCTAATTAGTTCTATCAATGAAGTAGACGAAATGAGAGTGAAGATAAATATAAATCCTCAATGTATTTATATCGAAACAGAGCAAGAACTAAAGGACATTGTAAATATGACAAATGTTCAATATCAGTTCATGATGTCATTTAAAGCGATTAATGAATTTGTACAGCATCATACTTTTGAATCAAATGCTTACGAGTTGGTAGCATCGTATTTGTTCCCTCTTTTATCCCCTGATGGCGTTTTTGTTATGTCTGATGTCACAACGAAACTAACAAATAGTCCTTTTTTTTATCCTCAAATAATGAATTCTGGATTGAATAGTTATCTCAAGAAAGCTACTCACTATAGAACTATTATTCCTGAATCTTGCTTTAATCATGAAGGAAAATGCTCTGGATGTTATATGCAAGATATATTCTATGTAACCCATAGGAAAAAATCTTATGATATTAGCAAAGTAGCATATCGTGTAATCTGTAATAGAGAATTAGCCAACGAGATTTTGTATGACAACTCGCCCAAGGCGTGTCGAGCAACAAATCAGACGGCAGATAAAAGTGCACCATACAATAATTGATAATTATGGCTCTGGACAACCTCACTCCTGATCAGCATCAGCAAATCATAATTAACATGTCAGCTGAAAGAACCGCAGTCGTTAAAGGAATTGCAGGTTCAGGAAAATCTTTGACTTTGTTGAAAAAAGCCAAACAAGTTTCCACTTTTACCAGTTCGTATGCTATTATAGTTTATACGAAATCGTTAAAGCAATTCTTTACTGATGAACTTTCCGAAATAGGACAGACGGATAAACATGTATACTATTTTGAAGAATGGAAAAGATCAACTAAGCCAAATTACAAATATATGTTTATTGATGAGTGTCAGGATTTTAATGCAGAAGAAATCGCAGACTTTAGAGAGCATGGGCAATATTGCTGGTTTTTTGGAGACACATATCAATCGATTATGGAGTTCCCTAATCATCCCGTACAAACGGTTGAAGCTACTGCTCAACAAATCGGTGTTCATCCACAAAATCTTGGAATTAATCACAGGTTAACAATCGAAAATGCGAAAGTTGGTGAAACAATAAAACCACAAACTCGACTTTCATTTGCATGCATTAAGCATGGGCCGAAGCCAAGACTTATCAAAACGAACTCTCAACTTGATAAGATTATTGAGTTGATCAATAGTGGGCTGACTGATGTCGGAATCCTCGTTTATTACAATGACCAAGTAACCCAAATACGAGATTACCTCCAATCTAAAGGCATCCCCGTACAGTGGAAAACTTATGATTATATGGAGATTGACTTCAAATCCACAAGTCCAAAGATCATTACTTGGCATTGTGCTAAAGGTTTACAATTTAACGATGTATTTATCCCTTGTTGCGGATTGAATGAATATCGGCAGTATGTAACCTATCCTTATGATCCTATGGTAGACAAGATTCCTGCCCTATACGTGGCGACAACACGTCCACTCGAGAATTTGTATTTAATTTATTCAAATTATTTAGCTCCAATATTACCGAATGCGTCCTCTTCTATTTATGCAGGAAATACAACAGGTACAAATGGACCATTTTAAAATTCACTATTATGAAATTGTATATACCTACATCAAATCTTAATTTAGACAACATACTTCAGTCTGAATGTATATTGCCCATCATGCATTATTCAAAAAGATGCTCAGGTTACCAAAACTTTGAGCAAATTGAAGAGTTGCGCCCTTTCCAGGGAATTGTATTGTTTAAGTATCCTGTATCTTTCACAATAAATGATAGTGGTCGGTATAATTTCCCAATGCTCATTGAGATAGAAGATGATAAGCAAACCTGTGATTTCGTAGATGAAGAGATTCAAGAGGGAGTTTGCATTTGTAATCATAGGCTCAATATTACGCCTTCAAATTGCAGGATCTATTTTTTCTCAGAAAATGCATACAAAATAACTTTGATAAATACACAAAGTAATAAAGGAATAAAGTACTATAAGGAATATAAGATATTTTCCTCAACTTTAATGCTGAAGTTGAAGAGAATGCCAAACTTAATAAATCCCGCTCCAATTGAAATATCACAATTTGAAGATACAGTCCTCGATAAACAAAAGGGATTGCTATATGCATATCTTTTGGGAAACAAAATGTCTGTTAGCCCTGATATAGCAAAGCAACTTCGCTTAACACAGGATATATATAATATTCTGACTAATCTCATGTCTTCACCTTCTAATATTGCTTTTTTTGAAGACAAACTCAATTATTTATTAACTGAATATAAAGAAATCGATACGATAGAAAAGAAAGCCCATGCTGATTTTAATGCAAATTTTGATGATGCGATGGGAAGACGATTCAAATTTTTGAAAGGATCTTTAGTTGATTTTTTGGAAAAGATGGGATGCTGGGATATGGTTTTTGATTCATTATGCCAAAAGTGGAACTGCTCATTCCTCCCTGATATTTCAAAATTGAAACGCAATAATAACTTTTCTTTACTTCGGGATGAGATAGAAAAACGAACTGCCATCGCAGTATCAGACTTTTCAAATAAAAATTCCGATGATAAACTTGAAAAGTGGCATATCAAGGGCATTACTCCTGTCTATAATGATGCATCACTATTAAATATTGTGATCAATTATATTATCTGTAATGATATAACTCCGGAGATACTATCATCCCAAAGAATGAATTTCTACATGAATGTCATGAAAGAAATAGTAGAAAATCTTAAAAACAAATTGGGAGAGGAACAGTGGGGAGGATCCAATGAACAACATTATGTTAATAGTCTATATTCTTTTATAAGTGACCCTGCAAACCACTTCAATCTTAATGATATAGATAGTTTGGAATTAAAATCAATAGCAGCCTTTATCTTAAAAGGACAGAGTTTTAAAGATTTTACTACTTATTTGAAAATGAATGAGATGACAGACTATCGCTATGCGCTGTCGTTGTGGGGGTGCTTATGTGGATATATGGAAATAAACAAAGATGCTCTTACAAAAGTGTTGTCTATGGATAATTATAGGTTGGTCTATGAAAAAATGTTCAATTCTAATATGGCTATCATTTCATCAATTGACAATAGGCCACTTCCACAAAACAATGAAACCGATTGGGATTATAATCTATTTAGGAACATTCTAGAGTTTTTTAAGGTTCAGAAAGCTGATTCTCTATTGGAAGCTATGCAAAATGAGGTCGTGTCAGAATCCACAGCACAAATCATATTAAATAAAGTCTTGGATAGTAAATCCTTTAAAAATGCTTCTAAGCAAAAAGAAATTGTGCGTAATGCTCTAAGGATATATCAATGTAGAAAAGATAAAGATGCTATAATTGAAATCTTATCTTCTATGGGGTTGTCTTCCAAAAGACAAAAAGTAATACTTAGTAATTTGGGGTTTAATGACATAAAAAAGAGTGTTGAGAAAAAGAGAATCTCTAAAAGATGCGAGTCAACGTCTTTATTTCCTGAATATAACAAAGAAGAATCTGATAACCTGCCAAAACTCGATTGTTTTTCTTCACTAGAAGAGACTGTCCAAAGGCGTCTTGAGGACAATTGGCATTTTACAGGAAAAGATAAACAGCATGATATGCGTGAACACATAAGACATTTCTTAAATTTATGTAAAAAAGAGGGCCGCGGGCAAACATCAAAAGTTTCTCCACTGTTCGCTGTTTTTACAGATGCGTTAGCGCAACAAGCAGAAAAAGAACTAGCAAATTATTATGGCATTTGATAAAACAATAATCAGAACTGATACAGGTAAGCAGGTAGAAGCAATAGCACCAGTAATTATTTCTGCCAGCCGTTCAACGGATATACCCGCCTTTTATGCCAAATGGTTTTTTAACCGTCTTGCTAAAGGATATTGCATTTGGTATAATCCGTTCAATCAACAACCAATGTACATTTCATTTAAGAATTGTAGAGTAATTGTTTTCTGGACGAAGAATCCAAAGCCAATTCTTCCATATTTAGGAGAGTTAGACAAGAGGGGGATTCACTATTATTTCCAAGTGACTCTAAATGACTATGTAAAGGAAAACTTTGAACCAAATGTTCCATCTATTGAAGATAGGGTTATGACATTTAAGAAACTTTCTTCAGTGATTGGAAAAGAAAAAGTCATTTGGCGTTTTGATCCACTTATTGTGTCAAATGAAATTACTCCTCGTGAATTGTTAACTCGTATTTGGCACGTTGGGAATATGATAAAAGGGGCAACAGATAAGTTGGTGTTTAGCTTCGTGGATGTTAAGGCATATCGCAAAGTTCAGAATAATATGGTAAAAGAAACACGTTATTTTACCAAAGATAATGTTGAAAATGCAGAAATGACAGATGCTCAACGACGAGAAGTTGTAGATGGGTTGGTAAAGATTCGAGAAGCATGGGAAAAAAATGGTTGGGATGTAACTATGGCGACATGTGGCGAAGATGCTGATTTGGATGGATATGGTATAGAACATAACAGATGCATCGATGGAGAACTTATGAAACGTATTTTTTCTGAGGATGAAGAACTTGTATATTATCTCCATACTTTAAAATGGCCAGAACGTGACATCTTTGGGAATTTGCCATCGATACCTCATCTGAATAAGAAAGTAAAAGATCCTGGTCAACGGAAAGTTTGTGGGTGTATGCTTAGTAAGGATATTGGTATGTATAATACATGCCGACATTTTTGTGTGTATTGTTATGCCAACACGAGCAAAGAACTCGTACTTAAAAATGCAGAAAAACATAATGATGAAAGCGAAAGTATTATACAATAGAATGTATAACGAACATACAATTCGGAAATAGTTTGTATCTTTGCAGCAGAAAAAAAAACAAGCGGTCTTTGATAAGTCTGGAAACTGAAATGGCATTTTGAATTCGTCTTGTGTGGCGCATGCCCTGCACTCTCGGGTGTAGATTCGCAAGATGTCTCTTTCCTCTTCGGAGAAAGGAGATAACAATGTTAGACGGTTAACGTTGCACTATTTCGTACGTTGTACACTGTTCTTGTTGTTATATATTTATATTTCGTAGTGTTATAGCATAGTGTTATTACATAAAGAAAAGAAATTTCAGTCTACAGAACTCAGAGACCGCTTTATATATAATAAGGTGGAATGGATAGAACAAATATAGCACAGTTGGCATCACAACTGAAAACCAAAGAAGACCTACTCAATCTTCTCAACCTGATAAAGAAGGCTGAGATTGAAGAGATGGGCTTCGATGTGTCGATGTTCCATCCGTTTACAGAGAAGCATCTGAACTTCTACTGTAACCCCAATCATGTTTTCCATCGTTATCGCCAGTTTAAGATTAAGAAGAAGAGTGGTGGGTTTAGGCAGATTACAGCACCAAGAACGCAGAATTTCATGATGATGCTATCTGCGACCAATGAGATATTAAGGTCTATGTACACCCCTTCAAAGTATGCCATGGGGTTTACTGAGGGGCGATCCGTTGTGACTAATGCTTCTATTCATAAGGGACAGAACTATGTTTTCAATATTGATCTGAAGGACTTCTTTCCTAGTATAGAGCAGGCGCGAGTGTGGAAAAGATTGCAACTGGCACCCTTCAATTTCCCCATTCCAATAGCCAATCTCATTGCTGGTCTATGTTCCATGCGTGAAACCAGACAAGATGAAAATGGGCATAGCGTACACGCTTATGTCTTACCACAAGGAGCGCCGACTTCGCCAGTTATCACGAATATGATTTGCGATACTCTGGATCATCGGCTTGCTGGTCTTGCAAAGCGTTTTGGCCTTCATTACAGCCGGTATGCGGATGATATCACCTTTTCATCTATGCACAATGTTTACCAGACGAATGGTGCTTTCAGAAAGGAGACGGAGCGTATTATCACTGATCAGCATTTTACAATTAATGAGGCAAAGACTCGACTACAAAGAAAAGGAGCCAGACAAGAAGTAACAGGGATTATTGTAAGTGACAAACTGAATGTCACTCAGAAGTACGTCCGCGATATCCGCAACATTCTATATATGTGGGACAGATATGGGTATAATGTAGCCTATAGTAAGTTCTTCCCAAAGTATAAGGCCGAAAAGGGCCATGTTAAGAAAGGTAATCCGGACTTGATCAATGTGCTTGACGGAAAGCTGATGTATTTGAAGATGGTGAAGGGTGAAAATGATTCTGTTTATATCAGACTCTATACTAAATTCCGCAAATTGGCAGACATGGCTACCGATAATCACCATACCAATTCAAAGGGCATCACCTATATAGAATCTACCAATGTGCTGGAATTTGAAAAGAAGAATTCTACAGTAATAACGATTGTGACTGAAGAAAATGGTCAACGCTATGCCTATTTTATGATGGGAGATAAGAAGCAACTGGTATCAGTAAACAAAGTTCTTACCATTGAGGAATCGAAGGACAAGGGGCTGCTTGCTATATCATCATGTAGAGATTCAAAGGATAATCCCTTCTGGCTAATTCATCGTCAGGAGAAGATAACTGTGCCACCTCCACCAGAAGTGGATCTAGATATTTTATTGTCGGACTTGGATTCATTGCTAAAAACATAACGCTATGGATGAGAAAATTAAAGCAACGATAGAGAAGATCGTGCAGCTATCCAAACAGAACGAAGAGTTCAATATGGAAATGCGGAAATTGTTCGGAAAGACAGTCTCCGCATCAACTGTTTCAAATAGTTTGGACGTTTCTGAAGATATTGCAGCCATCAGAGCTGCTTTGGAAATAAGAGGTTATAACAGCATTGATTATAGCTTTATCAAAGAGCCAAGGCTTCGAGATTATCTGAATGCTGATAATCTACGAATGGAGAATGCAGCCCTGAATTTTCAGGAAAAGGAGTCTGAGCGATTCTATTCGTTTTGCGTAAATGCATTTTATCAAGTAGAAAATATTGTGAATTACTATTTCCACAAAGCATACCCTAATATTGAAGATCTTCTTAAGGTCATTGAAGATGCCACTAAAAATGACACCGACGGCAAAAAATCTTTCAAGTTCAAAAGGGCTAAAGGAGAATTTGTGGAAAAGAATGTCGGTGATATACAGATATTCTACAAGATAAACGCTTTGTGCAATTTGCTGTTTCCTAAGGACGATAAGATCAAATCTACGTTGGGCAATTTACGAAAGGTAAGAAATGAAGGAGAACACAGGTGCCAGATTATTTGGGATGAAAAGAACGAAGAAAACAAACTATACGTTTTCTTAAAGAAAGCTACATTTAATAGCATCCGCATCACTTTGAAAAAAGTTGTAGCAGAAGTGAAGAGCCAACTTCAATCAATGGAAAAGAATGAAGGTATTAACGAAGCCGAATACAAAGCAACCATATTATCGTTGATTAATAAACTGGAGGACATAAAAAAAGCATACGAAGAGGGGGATTATGAAACTTGTGAGAATCATATAGATATTGGTCTGTCCATCTTAGCAAGTCTCAATATTGACGATAAGAATACTCGTCTTATAAAATCTCAGTTTGACAAATGGAGTGACGCTCTATCGTTATAATTATATTTTTAGGGCGTAAAGAATCCGTTTCCTGAGAAGTGGAAGCGGATTTTTTTTCATTCTGCGAACATAGTGTTCGTTAGGTGGGAGTATCTTTGCAGCAACAACTTTAAATAGTATTATTATGGCAAAGAAATGGAAATCAAAAAAGAGCGCAATGATGTATTCTAACAGGAATCGTTACAACCCAAATGCGGAAACTGAAGTAGAAGACAATAGCGTTTTCTCAGGAGTCACACCCAGAGAAATGGGCCTCCTTGACATGGTGATAGCCTTTGATACTACAGGCTCTATGGCTGAGTATATAGGGGCTGTTCGCAAAGAGGTATCGGATCTTGTACCTCGTTTGTTCAAATACAACCAGAACTTGAGGCTGTGTATAGTCGCATTTGGCGATTATTGCGATATGTTGAGCGCTTCTGAGTACGGTACTGCATTTCAGTGTATGATGCCTACCAACAACGCAAATGACATCATTAGGTTTGTCAATCAGAGTAAAGATACAAGTGGTGGCGATTGTGATGAGTTTTATGAACTTGTCATTAGAAAGATCATTGAAGAAACACCTTGGCGTGATAATTCTACTAAGGTCATTCTACTAATAGCTGATGCGGCTCCACATCCACTTGGTTACACTTTTCAAGATTATGTGGTTCGTAACCAGATAGATTGGAGAATAGAGGCAAGAAATGCTAAACAGAGAGGAATCAAGATAGATACAGTCTCTGTTACAAATGAGCCTTGGTATAAGGAACTGTCAGAAATAACAAATGGTGTTAATGTACCATTTAAGACGGGTGAAAAGACCGCACGCCTTGTTGAAGCAGCAACCATGGCTCGTGGTCCAAAAGAGGCAAGAGATTACTTTTGTGAAATGGCGGAATCGTGTGATGACATCGATTTAAGTGGAGTCTATGACTGCTATTCAAATGCGATACCTTAAAATCAAATGTTATGGAACTTACAGGAAAAATAATTGCCATGCAAGAGGCAAAGAGTGGGACATCATCAAAAACGGGAAATCCGTGGATGATGCAGGAGTATGTGATTGAGGTGCCTGGCCAATACCCGCGACGTTGTGCGTTTACAGTTTTTGGCGAGGATAGAATCAAGCAGTTAAACATCCAAATGGGTGAAGAATTAACTGTTCAATTTGATATTGATGCAAGGGAGTATAACGGCAAATGGTATAATGACTTCAGAGCCTACAATGTGATTCGTGAGCGGGCAATCCCACAAGCAAGACCTGCAATCACATCCCTTCCTGGTGAAGATTTGCCATTCTTGCCCCCAATGCCAGGTGAAGATGATCCTTTCAAAACAGATGACGGAGGTGATTTGCCCTTCTAAAAAACTATAACGACAATGAATACGCATATAAGCAATTTGATGGATTTTAGCAGGGGCAGTGAGCTGGAAATCTATTATACATTTGGCTTGGATGATTTCGACAAGATCTTTGGTGGTATAAAGCCTGGTGAATTGACTACTCTCTATGGAGATATCGCATCAGGCAAAACAACTTTTACTATTCGTTTGTTGGACTATCAGTCCATAGTAAATCGCATACCTTCATTATATTTCTGCATAAGGGATACATCTCAGCAAATAATTCAGCGTTTAGTTGGCCTCAATTGTTCCATATGTTGGAGAGATGTTGAATTAAGAAAAGAGTTACGAAGCAAAGAGGTTGATCATTTTCTGAATAAGATATCAGAATCCCCCATTTATCTTTATCAAGCTAAAGCAGTTTCGATAGAAGAGGTATGCGATATATGCAAAATGCATGTTGAAGAATATGGAGTAAAGATAGTGTTCTTACATAATTTGTATATTGATGGAAAAGATAAGGAATATAAGCTAAGATTGTTGGCAAAAGATTTGGACGTAGCGATTGTACTTCTCGAAATTACGCAAGAATATGGAGAAGGATTCTATGGTGTTCGTCCTGTCCTGAGAAGTCTTTGCTACAATCACCTAAATGAATTTAGCGATATAGTAATTGGTTTATGTGATTATGCGAGCTATCATATGTATCAAGATATTGATGGCCGAGATTTAAGGAATCTTATACATGTGGAACTGCTAAAAGGAAGGGACGGCTATACTAACAGGGAGTTTTATGTCCATAAAGAATCACTGCACAAAAAGAAACCTGATTACTATCGTTTATAATGACAGAAAAAGATTAACTATGACTATGTAGACGGATTGAGACATGGATAATTAAGAGAATGATACACTGGTGGTGAATTCTATGTAACTAAGGGCTATTTTATCAAAATGAATATTTTATAAGCATCCATTCTTTCTTTTGAGATAATTTGATTAATTTTGCAAACGAAATCGTAGAAATATAGACGATAATGACAATAGAGGATGTAAAAGTTTTCATACGAGGTGATGAGACTCGTACGTTAGAAATGAAGAAAACAACGGGCGAGTTGAAGGATGGTATGCGTTC
>AUXO012771309.1_pt1 | contig 11991 bp, 6 predicted proteins | sample 768731 | NCBI WGS metagenome assembly AUXO01 (sample SAMN02715735, study PRJNA202380) | gut metagenome | biome: sheep rumen | host: Ovis aries | place: New Zealand: Palmerston North | reverse complement strand
TAACTGCCGAGTAGGAGGATTATCATGCTGGCGGCAATGGCAAGCGTGGCAAGGAGTTTATGTCGATTGATAGGCTCGTGAAGGATGGTTATACCATAAATAAATGGAACTATAAATCCCATGCGTCTTGTTGTGCTCAATACCGATATCAAGGAGCCAGGGATGGTCAAGGCATAAAAATATACATAGTCGGATAGTATCAGGAACAGCGAGATAAATGCGATGCCCCATTGCCATGTTATTGTATGCTGTGTTTTGGTGTGGTAAATCAGCATGATAATAGTCATTAATATGCATTGATATATTGTGTACCATACTTGTACTGTGTTGTGGTTGATGTGCCCTAGTAGGTATTTATCGTAAAGTCCAGAAAGGGCTCCTGTGATTATTGCCGCAACAAGACACCACAGCCAAATATTGTTTTTGATAGTCAGATATTGGTTATGTTGTTTAATGTCGCCATATTGGATATATGCTAATGCGCCAAAAGTTAGCATGATTCCTACCCATTGCCATGTGTTAATTGCTTCGTGAAATATAACGAGAGCCCCTATGAGTGTCCACGCTGGTCGTGTGGCATTCATGGGGCTCACTAGTGATATAGGCAAATGTTGCATGGCGTGGTAGCCGAAGATCCATGATGTGAGTACTATCACTGCCTTGATAATGAGCTTGATATGTGTCTTGATATCAGCTGTCGGCACGTGGAGCAAAGCATTATCCGACGTAATAACTCCACATTGTGACAGCATTAGCATGGCAATCATTATGACTGTACTGCATAATATTGACAGCCAAAGGACTGCAAGTGCTGAATTGGATAAAAGGGCTTTCTTGCGGAAGATGTCATAGCATCCTAGAAATAGTGCAGACAATATACCGCAAGCAACCCACATTATCTTATTGTGGCATTGAATTGCTTAACATACATATCTTGCAGACGTTGCATGATTTGGTCTATCTGCTTGTCCTGCAGTGTTCTTTCGGGGTCTTGCAAGATGAAGGTCAGCGCGTATGACTTTTTGCCTTGTGGCAGGTTTTTGCCTTCGTAGACGTCGAAGAGGTATACACGTTTCAGCAGTTTTTTCTCTACATTAAACGCTGCCGTGCGAAGCGCCGCGAATGGCGTTTCTTGGTCAACGAGCAGCGCTAAGTCGCGCTTAACCTCGGGGTATTTGGGTAATTCCGTGGCCTCAAGTTTATATTTCTTCGTCTCGCCGAGCATAGCGCGCCACAGCAGGTCGGCATAGAAGACATCTTGCTCGATGTCGAAACGCTTGAGTATTTCTTTGCGCAAAATACCAATGCTGCCAAGTTCTTTTTTTGAGGCAGTACTTATACGTAGCGCTTGTGAGAATATCTCATTATCGTACTCTTCATAATGGCATTTGTCAATGTCAATGCCGAGTTTGAGCATAATGTTGTCAACATAGGCACGAAGTTGATGCACTGTACTTTTCTGTTGTTGTACCGCCCATGACTGCTCTGTCTTATTGCCGGTAATCCATAATGCAAGATGATATTCTTCGCTGTATGGTGACAGTGCCACACCTTCACGGCGACGTTCAGCATTGAAGTGATAGCAGTTGCCGAATTCATAGAGTTTAAGATTTGCCATTTTGCGGTTTATATTTCGCTGCATGCTTTCCAGTCCGCCGTAGAGTAGGGTTTGGCGCATCACTCCGAGGTCTGCCGACAGAGGGTTCATGATGCGAACAGCATTGGCAAGGGGGTATAACTCACTATTCTCATAATATGATGTACGGGTAAGAGAATTATTGAGGATTTCGTTGAATCCGCATGACGTAAGCATATCGCTGATACGTTCTTGCAAACGAGCTGAATTAGGTTTAGGAGAGTAACTCAGGTTGCTGTGAAGACTTTCAGATAGCTCGACATTATTATAACCATAGATACGCAGCAAGTCTTCTATAACATCACAGTCACGTTGTACATCAACGCGGTAGCGAGGCACAAGAAGTTGATATGTAGTGCCGTCAAAGTCTTTTATTTGTATTTCAAGGGCGCTCAATATACGCTCAATTGTTTCGCGGTCAATATGTTTTCCGATTAGGTTATGAATTCTTTCTAAAGAAACTTGTACCGGAAATGGCGGAAAATCTGCTGCCTTATTGTCCATGATGGGACCTTCTACGGTACCTCCGCAGATTTCTGTTATCAATTGTGCTGCTCTCTTAATGGCATATATTGTGATGTTTGGGTCAGCCCCTCGTTCATAACGGAAGCTGGCATCTGTAGAAAGTTGGTGGCGTCGAGCCGTTTTACGTATTTGTGCCGGATTGAAATAAGCGCTTTCGAGGAACACATCACTAGTCTCCATCGTGGTTCCGGAATCCAGACCTCCGAAAACCCCGGCTATGCACATCGGCTCACTGATGTTGCATATCATCAGGTCATTGGTATTGAGCTTGCGTTCTGTGCCGTCAAGTGTTACAAATGGCTCATCCTGATGGGCATTACGCACAACAATTGTGTTTCCTTTAATTTTTGACATGTCGAAAGCATGCATTGGCTGGCCTATTTCCATGAGCACGTAGTTGGTGACATCAACCACAGCATTGATAGGTCTCATGCCAACAGTGAGCAGTGCGTTTTTGAGCCATTCCGGCGATTCGCAATTCTTGATGCCACGTAATGCCAAACCTGTGTATCGCGGACAACCATCGGTGTTCTCAACACGAATACTGATGCTGTTAGTTCCCATTTGGGGAATTTTGATTTCGCTCACGTCGGGTAGTTGCAATGCCGTAGGCATATTGTGAGCCACATAATATGCGTATAGGTCACGTGCCACGCCATAATGCGATACGGCATCAGCGCGGTTTGGAGTAATATCTACTTCTATTACGGCGTCATTCTCTATATGGTAATACTCGCTAGCGGGTGTTCCGACAACTGCATCTGTGGGTAGTACTATAATGCCGTCGTGGCTTGTTCCGATTCCTATTTCATCCTCGGCGCAGAGCATACCAAAACTTTCCACACCACGGATTTTAGATTTCTTGATAATGAAACTTTGGTCACCATCATAAAGTGTAGTACCCAAAGTGGCAACAATGACTTTTTGACCAGCAGCTACGTTAGGTGCTCCGCAAACGATTTGTAGTGGCTCTCCACTACCGATGTTGACTGTCGTAACGTGCAGATGATCAGAGTTCTCATGGATTGAGCATGTCAACACCTCGCCTACAACAAGACCTTTCAGACCTCCGCGGATTGTTTCGTGCTCTTCAACAGCCTCTACTTCCAGACCGATACTCGTGAGTTGTTTGCCAACCTCAACGGCATCACCATGGAGGTCAACATATTGTTTTAACCATTTGTAGGAAATATTCATGATTTTTGAGTTTTGCTATTATTGTATATGCAAAGTTACGAATTTTTTGCTGGATAACAAGTTGTGATATTGTAATAAAAGTTGTAATTTTGCGCTATGAAATATTTCATTCCTTTTGTGCGTTGTATATCGCTGTGGCTCTTTTGGTTAGCGTTTTTTGTAATGTTCAAGATATTATTTATCTTGTTCAATCACAGCGTTTATTTCTCCTTGCCATTGAGCGAAATAGTTGGCGTATTGTTGCATGGCATCCGAATGGACGCTTCTGCAGCAGGCTATTTATCGATTATTCCGGTTCTAAGTATGGCTATGCTGCCGTGGATTGATAGAGTTGTAAGCAGAGTAGTTAGGATTTATGGCATTGTAGTATTGCCGGTGCTGGTGCTGATGGGATGTGTGGATATGGCTACTTTTTCTGATTGGCAGATACGTCTTAATGTTTCTATTCTGAAGTTTTTTAATGACCCGATAGGTGTTTATCAAAGTTTGTCAGCAATGCAATGGCTGTCAGCGGTTTTTGTATATGCTATTCTGTTATGGTTTAGCATGAACGCATATTTCAAAGTTTGTGACTATGTTACCACGCCTCTTCCCGGTGATGAAAAGTCAATAAAAATCAAGCAATCATTGCTGGTGGTGTTAAGTGGTACTTTACTGATTGTACCTATCCGTGGTACCATTGGTAATGCCCCTATGAATCCGTCAATAGTGAGCTTTTCTCCAAAATTGGTTTGCAACTATGGCGCTTATAATTTCTTTTGGAATTTTGTTTATACTGCCATTAACAAAACTGACGATACAAATCCTTTATGTTATATGACCGATGATGAGGCGAGTACAATTTTTGAAGCATCTTTTGCTGATAAATCTTGCGAAGTATTGCCGGTCCCTCACATATCGCGGCGTGGTAATGTTGTTTTCATTATTCTTGAGTCGTTTTCATCTCATCTTATAGGTGCTTTGACTCCTGATGGTGAGGATGTGTGTCCGCGTCTGAGTGAACTCTGTAAATCAGGTATATGTTTCTCTCGTTTTTATGCTTCAGGTCATCGCAGCGATCAAGGTGTTTCCGCCATTCTATGCGGTTATCCATCTCTAATCAACTATTCTTCAATACTTGGAGATATAGCCAAAATGCAAACAGTACGATCTTTGCCGCGTATGTTTTCCGATGCTGGTTATACAACCCATTGTATCTATGGTGGTGATATTGATTTCTATAATACCAAAGTGTTTCTGCTTAATGCTGGTGTTCAGCGCATTACGGAACGTGGTGACTTCCCGCTTTCTGTGAGTCGTATGCAGAAGTGGGGCGCTCCCGATGAATATCTCTACGCTCGCTACTTGCAGGAATTGGATAGTATGCCGCAACCTTTTTTCAGCGTGTGCTACAATATCAGTTCGCATCCTCCATTCGACACACCATCGTCATTTGCTAGGTACAAAGGGGCGGACTCTGCCAGCCGCGTAAAAAACGCTATGGCATATAGCGATAGTTGTCTCGGGGTTTTTATTGACAGTTTACGCGCCATGCCCATGTGGGATAGCACCTTGGTGGTGATTACGTCTGATCATACAGCAAGTCTCCATGAATTTGGAATAGGACTGGACGACGCAGAGAACTATCGCATACCACTGCTGCTGACAGGGGGTGTGGTTGATACGGCATACGTGTGCGATATGATTGGTTCACAAACAGATTTGTGCAGAACATTATGTCCTTTGGAACTTTATCCCGAAGACGCAAGCCGATTCTCGCGACAACTTTTTGACGGCACAGGGTATGCGTTCGTGTTTCGTAACGAATTATGGGCGTTTGTGTCTGATAGTTATTCGTTTGTTGTGAATAGAGAAAATAATCATACAAAGTTTTGGTATGATAGTTGCCAAAGAAATGATAGTGTAGAATATCTCGCAAAGGCTTATGCGCAATATGTATTGAGCGATTATCTCAAACGTAAATAGTGTGTGCCTTTGTGAGTTGAATAAATTTTAGTATCTTTGTAATATGAATTGCAAGCGGATTTTCGTTTTGTCATTTTTGGTCCTATTGTCCGTGTTGTTTTGTGGCTTGTTCGCAGGCGCAAAAACCACCACGGATAAACCTTTCGTTGTTGTTATAGATGCCGGTCATGGTGGACATGACCCAGGTGCTATGGGTGCGAAGGGTCAGGAGAAAGACATCAACCTTGCCATCTCGCTCGAACTCGGCAAGAAAATTGAAGCTATGTGTCCTGATGTAAAGGTCTATTATACACGAAAGACTGACGTTTTTGTGACATTGCAGGGACGTGCTGATTTCGTGAATAAGCATAAGGCAGATCTCTTTATATGTGTGCATACAAATTCGGCAAAAAGCGCAAATGCTCATGGAGTGGAGACATTTACCTTGGGCTTGAATAAATCGCAATCGAACCTTGATGTGGCAATGCGTGAGAACTCTGTCATGCTGCTCGAAGATGACTACAAGACCAAATATCAGGGCTTTAATCCATCGTCTGTTGAGTCCTATATAATGTTTGAGTTTATGCAGGACCAGTATGTTGACCGTAGTGTTCAGTTTGCCAGTATGGTGCAAAAAGAGTTTGTCGGTAATGCGAAGCGTAATGACCGTGGTGTGCGTCAGGCGGCGTTTTGGGTGCTGCATAAATCAGCATGTCCAAGTGTACTTATTGAAGTAGGCTTCATTACCAATGCCGAGGAAGAGAAATTCTTGCTCAGCAACAATGGTAGAGAAACGATGGCTAACTGCATATTTAATGCCTTTGTGGCATACAAAAGGAATGTGGATCGCAAGAGTGGGAAACAGTTTGATGAACAGGAAAATAAACAGGAGGATAAGAGTGCGGATAAAAAAAATAATGAGAATGAGAATTCTGTAGTGGAAGCACATAAAGAAAAGCAGATTGACAACCAACATGGCGATAATGGTACAGTTAACATTTCGACAACAACAGATGTCGGTAAAAAAACTGGTAATGATACAACTCAGATCAATAAAAATGAGACTATAGCAGCCGACGTGGTCTATAAAGTTCAGTTCTTGTCGACAACTAAAGTCTATCGCCGTGGGGCCACGGAGCTTAAAGGATTGGAGCCGACTTATTATCATGAAAATGGTCTTAATAAATATACTACCGGAGCCACTGACGATTATGATGCCATAGTAAGGCTCAATCATCAGGTGAAGGGCAAGTTCCCTGATTGTTTCATAATAGCGTTCATCAAAGGCGAAAAGGTTGCGGTAACTAAAGCTCGTGAATATCAAACGAAAACTAAATAGTAAAAATACTAAATCGCTAAAAGATAATACTTTTGAATTGTCTTTTTAAAACTAATTTTTTAACAATGAAATACTCTCGTGAAATCAAAGTTGGCGTCGTATCAGTGATAGCTTTATTTCTGCTTTATTATGGCATGAACTTCCTAAAAGGTATTGATATTTTTTCGCCTGTTCATCGTTATTATGGTTCTTATAAGGACCTTGGCGGTCTTACTGAGTCATCGCCTGTTTTTATCAAAGGTTATAAGGTAGGACAGGTGGATGCTGTTAAATATGATTTCACTGCTAAAACACCTTTTGTTATAACCATTTCAATCAATAAGGATATTAATTTGCCGATAGGCTCTCGTATAGAGTTGTTTGATGATGGTTTGCTTGGTGGTAAGGCAGCACAGATAGTGTTGCCCGATAGTGCTGATATGACTAAATTCTACGCTAATAACGACACTCTGCCCACGTCAGTCTCCCATGGTCTTGTTGCAAGTTTACAGGAGCAACTGATGCCCAAAATAAGCAATGCCATAGAACATGTCGATTCTCTTGTAGTGTCTGCTAATGGACTTATAAAGAGCGATGAACTTAAGAAATCGTTGGGTAATGTGGAAACAATTACAGCAGAACTCAAAGTGGCTTCCGTTAAACTCAAGAATATGATGAATAGTGATATACCTCTGATAGTAACCGATGTTCGCAGTACGATGGCTGACGTCAGGGACTTTGCGGGAAAACTGAATAATGTGGATCTTGCGGCAACAATGCTCAAAGTCAATTCTACGCTTGATAATGTCAATAGTTTCACTGCTAAGCTAAATTCTACGGAAGGTACGGTAGGTTTGCTGATGAACGACCGCTCACTCTACGACAAGATAAATACAACTGTTGGTGACGCTGACAAACTGATTGTTGACCTCAAACTCAATCCCAAAAGATATGTTCACTTCTCTTTATTCGGTAATAGCAGCGAGCGTCGTAAGCAGGATAAGCGCAGTGCAGAAGCTGCCAAAGCAGAAGAGTAGGGCAGTGATAATATTGTTTTTGATGTTGATTTTCAGTGGCGTTCTTGTGGATTGTTGTGTAGAAACTTTGTATTGATATTTGTTCTTATTATGTCTTTTAGGGTAAAAATAGCGTTGATAGTTATGGCGGTTTGCGTGCTGTCATCCGCGTGTGTTTGGTTAGCCCTGCATTGGTATCGTTTTGAAGTTCGTAATGTAAGTACTCGCAGCGGTTCATCCGAATTGCTGTTTATTGAACGTGAATTGAGCCTTGACGAGTTATTGTGTCGTTTGGATAGCGCTTATGACATAAGTTCCTTGCCAATGATGCGTACTCATGCCCGTTTGATGAAGATTAAGTCTGTTCGCCCCGGCTGTTTCAAAGTGCCGAATGTCATTTCCGACCATGAGTTGCTCACTAAACTTCGTGCTAACTGGCAGGAGCCGGTGCATTTGAATTTACGTTATGCAAAAACTCTTAATATCCTTGCTGGAAAGATGGCACCACAGTTGCTGTGTGATTCAGCTGAATTAGCAACAGTCATGAACGACAGTGCTAAATATAGTCAGTGGGGTTTTGACAAATGTACTGCCATAGCGATGTATTTGCCTGATACCTATGAAGTGCTTTGGACTATTAGTGCTGAAGACCTAGTGGAACGCATGCATAAGGAGTATAATACATTTTGGAATACGCAACGTCTTGATGCTGCTCAGCGGCAAGGTATGACTCCAATAGAGATTGCTACGCTGGCTAGTATCGTCAATTCCGAGACTAACAATGTTGCAGAAATGCCTAAAATAGCAGGGTTGTATTATAATCGTTTGCGCAAAGGGATTTTGTTGCAGTCTGATCCTACCGTAATCTTTGCCCTCCGTTTCGCCGATGGTAATGACAAAGGTGCAATTAGGCGTGTACTGAACGAGCACCTGAAGGTCGAATCACCCTATAATACATATAAATATAAAGGTCTGCCTCCCGGACCGATATGTATGCCACAAAAAGCTGCCATCAATGCTGCTTTGTATCCTGAAGAGCACAAATATATTTTCATGTGCGCAAAAGAAACATTTGATGGTACTCATAACTTTGCCGCCACTTTGTCAGAACATGCCGCTAATGCCCGTAGATACCATAAAGCGTTAAACGAGAGGGGTATAAAGAAATAATATTTACTTTTAAGAACAATGTATTCAGCAAAACAACACATATCAGTCAGTAAAATATATCGTCAACTTCTACGTGATTTCCGTGATGTGATAGGCTATGTCGAAGCATCAGCCTTTCGCAAGCGTTGGTTACATTCCACAGGTCTTGATGCTCAACGCATCATAGGTGTGATTGACATCACTATGCGTGAAATAGGGCTTGGCAAATCGGCAATCATAGGATTTACTCTTGCCGAGGAAATTGCCCAAGGACGCTTGACTTTAGCCGAAGTAGAAAAAAATTTTGATGCACATACTTCGGTGATAGCCAAAGGACTTCACAATGCTTCGGAGCTATATACCAAAGGTATGGCGGTTGAGACAGAGAATTTTAGAAAACTACTATTGACTTTTGCTGAGGATGTACGAGTCATTCTTATCATGCTTGCCGAGAGACTCTATGTAATGCGTAACTTGCAATATAACTCTGATGAGAACGCTCGAATGTCTATTGCCCGCGAGGCGGCGTACCTGTATGCTCCTTTGGCGCACAGACTTGGTTTGTATGCCATTAAAACGGAACTTGAAGACCTTTCGCTGAAATTCACCAATCCCGATATATATCATGAGATAGCACATAAGCTCAACGAAAGTAAAGCGAGTCGCGAAGCGTATATTCAATCTTTTATAGAGCCTGTGAAGCAAGAACTTGAAAAACAGGGGTTGAAATTTTCCATCAAAGGCAGAACAAAATCAATACATAGTATTTACAACAAAATCAAGAAGCAGAATACGACATTCGAGGGTATTTATGATTTGTTCGCTATTCGTGTTATTCTTGATTCGGTTGATGACCCTAAAGTGGAAAAGTCTGAGTGCTGGAATGTTTTTTCGGTCATTACGGATATGTATATGCCCAATATAAACCGTTTGCGTGACTGGATATCAATGCCTAAAGCTAATGGCTACGAGAGTTTGCATATTACTGTTAAGGGCCCTGAAGATAAGTGGGTTGAGGTTCAGATTCGTACTCGACGCATGGACGAGATAGCCGAAAAGGGTGTTGCCGCGCATTGGAAATATAAAGGTATCAAGAGCGATGGGGCCGGTATGGATGATTTCCTGAAAACGATACGCGCCATACTGGAAAATCCCGATGCCAATGCTGCTGAGATGATGGATGATTTCCGCCTGAATCTCTACGACCAAGAGGTGTTTGTATTCACGCCCGCCGGAGAGCTGCATAAATTGCCGGCAAAAGCTTCTGTGCTCGATTTCGCCTACCATATTCACAGCAAATTGGGTGACAAATGTGTTGGGGCCAAGGTCAATGGCAAGAATGTGCCTATTAAGTATCAATTACGTAATGGTGATCAGGTTGAAATATTGACGTCTCCAACTCAAAAACCCAGTCAGGCATGGTTGAGTCTTGTTGTAACGTCCAAAGCGCGTAGTAAAATACGACAAGCAATAAAAGAACAGCAATATAAAGATGCTGAATTTGGCAAAGAACAACTTAATAGACGCCTCAAGAATTGGAAGATAGAATATGACGAGGGAATGGTGTCGCGCGTGAGCCTTAAGATGGGTTACAAGTCCGTCAATGACTTCTTTCAGGATATTGCACAGAATAGAGTTGACTTACTATCGGTGCGCGATGTTTGGAATGAATTAATTCATCGTGACGAGCAACAGGAATCGGAAACAGTAAGCGCAGATGGCTATGTCAAGCAAGGTGCTACACCCACTGACGATGAAGGACAACGTATCAAAGCTGAAGATGTCCTCACAATAGGTCAGGGATTAAAAAATGTTGATTATAAGTTAAGTAAATGTTGTAACCCTATCTTTGGTGACAAGATTTTCGGCTTCGTGAGTGTTAGTGGCGGCATACGTATTCATCGTGTTGACTGTCCCAACGCACCACAGCTTATAGAGCGTTTCGGCTATCGGATAGTGCCTGCACGCTGGGAAGGTAAGAGTGCCGGCGCGCAGTATGCGATAACACTGCTCGTGTATGGTCATGATGACATAGGTATCGTGACTAATATCACGCAAGTAATCAACAAGGAAAAAGGCACCTTACTGCGCTCCATATCCATTGATGCTAACGATGGTATTTTCAAAGGTCAACTTACAATTATGGTTGATGATGTCAAGCAACTTGATGGTCTGATAAAGAAGGTCGGTGCCATTAAGGGTGTCAGTCATGTAGAACGAGGTTAAGAAGTGCTGTTTTGACAATTATTCGCAAATATAATCAGCAAGTGGCATTCATGCTTGTCATGGCGTTCATGTTCATGCTTTTAAGCAAGAGCATACACATTGCTTCACGCCGTGTTGAGCATGTGGATGTCGTGTGTACTATTGATGGTAACAATGTCAATGCTATGCAGCATTGTAACCATAATTCACTGCTGCCGATAGACAACTGCCAGCACCATTGCTTGATATGCGCTTTTGCTATTTTCAAGTTTTATATTCCTTATTTTGATAATGCCGCATTCATCTTGCCAATGCATAAATATGAGTATAGGCAAGTTGATTTTATATTACTCACAAACGGCTATTCGTATTCTTCGTCTCGTGCTCCGCCTATGATTTTAGCATAGGCGATAGCATGGTTTATTGCTATTGCCATAACATATTTTATTATGGTCAAACAGCAATCGTATTTCAGTGTATATCTTTATCTTATTGACTCTGCTGGTTAATGAGCCGGCGGACACTATTGTGCATGAGTTAGAGCAATTTACAGTATATAGTAGCGCAACTCGCAATGTGCAGATGTCTTCGTCGTTATCTACTACCACAGTTGACAAAACATATCTTCAGACTACTATTTCAGGTTCTCTTGTTTCCACGTTAGGACATTTACCAGGAGTGCAGGCGCATACGATAGGTTCGTCGTCGGCTCGCCCTGCAATTCGCGGAATGGGATTTAATCGTGTTAGCGTCTTTCATGATGGTTTACGTCACGAAGGACAGCAATGGGGTGATGACCACGGACTTGAAATAGACCAATTTGCTATTGACGAAGCTCGTGTGGTCAAAGGTCCAGCAGCATTGCTATATGGCGCTGATGCGATAGGCGGAGTGTTATTGTTGTCGTCCAGTAGGCGCCCAATTAAAGCACTCCAAGGGGCAGCACGTGTGTTTTTTCGTTCAAACAATTTATTGCTCGGCACTTCAGTGACACTTGAAGG
>AUXO012438754.1_pt1 | contig 11991 bp, 12 predicted proteins | sample 768731 | NCBI WGS metagenome assembly AUXO01 (sample SAMN02715735, study PRJNA202380) | gut metagenome | biome: sheep rumen | host: Ovis aries | place: New Zealand: Palmerston North | reverse complement strand
AGTTTTTGGACATAAAAATCCAGATACAGATACAATAATGTCAGCAATATCAATGGCAAATTTAGAAAACAAGTTAACAGGAAGAGATGCTAAGCCATATAGACTAGGAAATATTAATAAAGAAACAAAATATGCATTAGAATATTTTAATGTAGAAGTACCTGAATTAGTAAAAAATATAAATGAAGGCGATGAAGTAATACTAGTAGATCATAATGAATTTGGACAAAGTGCAGATGGAATAGAAAATGCTAAAATTCTAAAAGTAATTGACCATCATAAAATAGCAGATTTTAAAACAACAGAACCTTTATTTTACTTAGCAATGCCAATAGGATGTACATCAACAGTATTATATAAACTATATAAGTTATACAATATAGAAATAGAAAAAACAATTGCAGGATTAATGCTAAGTGCAATAATTTCAGACACATTACTATTTAAATCACCAACATGCACTCAAGATGATATTGATAGCGCAAACGCATTAGCTGAAATTGCAGGAGTAAATTTAAATGTATATGGACTAGAAATGCTTAAAGCAGGAACAGATTTAAGTGATTATACACCTGAAGAATTGATAAACATAGATTCTAAGACATTAACAAAAGAAAATGGAAAATATCAAGTAGCACAAATAAACACTGCATCTATTGAAGATGTTTTAAAAAATAAATCAGAATTAGAAGCAGCAATGGAAAAATATATAAAGGAAAATGATGAAAATTTATTTGTACTTTTAATAACAGACATATTAGAAAATAATTCTCAAGTAATAGCAGTTGGAGAAAGACAAGATGTTGTTGAAAAAGCATTTAATATAACACTTAAAGACAATATGGTATTTTTACCAGGAGTAGTTTCTAGAAAGAAACAAGTTGTACCAGTATTAGATAAAAATTATTAATTTAGAGAGGGATAAAAATTGGAAGAGGATAAAAAAAATAAGATAAAAGATATTATAGAATGGATAGTATGTATTGTAATTGCATTAATAGTTGCATTAGCATTTAGATATTATATAGGAACACCAACAATTGTTCAACAGCCATCAATGTATCCAACATTAGTTTCTGGTCAAAGATTATGGCTAAATAGATGGGGAAGGACAACAAAAACAATGCCTAAAAAAGGTGATATAATAACATTTGAAGCTCCAACAAAAGCATTTACAGTACTTACTTTGGAAGAAGCTAAAGAAAATATAATTGCAAGATATGAAAATGAACCAACATCATTATGGGAGAAGTTTTCATATTATGTTTTAGAAATAGGAAAGACAAGTTATATAAAAAGAGTTATTGGACTTCCAGGAGATCATGTCGTAATTTCTGGCGGAAAGGTTTATTTAAATGATGAAGAACTAAAAGAAAGTTATTTACAACCAGGTGTAGTTACAGATGCAAGGGAAGGAAATTGCACAGATGTAGTAGTACCTGAAAATTGCGTATTTGTTATGGGAGATAATAGAACTCAAAGCACTGATAGTAGAGCATTTGGATGTGTACCATTAGAAAAAATAGAAAGTAAAGTTTGGATTAGAATATGGCCATTAAACTTATTTGGAAAAATAGATAAATAGAATAGGATGTGGTAAGATGTTTGATGGAATTATAGGAAACAATAAGATAAAACAGGAATTAGAATTAACAATAAAATCAAATAAATTATCACATAGCTATTTGTTTATTGGTACAGATGGGATTGGAAAAAAAATAATTGCAAAAGAATTTGCAAAAAATATTTTAAATCTTAATTTGGAACTAGAAAATATTCCTGACTTTGAAATAATAGAACCTGATGGACAAAGTTTAAAAATTGAACAAATACGAAAAATACAAAAAAAAATACTTGAAGCACCAATAAGAGCTGAGAAAAAAGTATATATAATAGATAATGCAGATTTGATGACAATAGAAGCTCAAAACTGCTTACTTAAAACTCTAGAAGAACCACCTGAATTTGTAGTAATAATACTAATAGGAAGTATAGAAAGCAATTTTTTAAGTACTATTAAATCAAGATGTACTATTATAAAATTTCAAGATATTTCAGATGAAGATATAAAAAAATATCTTTTTGATAAATATAAAATAAATAATATATCAGAAAATATGCTTCGAATATTTAATGGAAGTATAGGAAATGCTGAAAAATATAGAGATAGACAAGAATTATATGATTCTTTATTTGAAATAATACAAAGTATTAAAAATTTAGATTTAATTGATTTTTTAAAAAAGGCAGATGTTATATATGACTATCAAAATGAAAAATTTGAAATTTTAGAAAATATGAATATATGTTTTTTTGATAAATCAAAAGAGGATATAAGGTTCTTAAATTGTATTGATATTATAGAAGATACAAAAAAAAGATTAATTGCAAATGGCAATTTTAACATGTGTATAGACAATATGTTATTTAGATTATGGGAGGAATTACATTGAAGAATATAGTGGGAGTGAGATTTAGAAAATTAGGAAAAATATATTTTTTTGATCCACAATATTTAATAACAAAGAAAAATGAATATGTAATAGTTGATACAAGTGAAGGCGAAGAAATTGCTGAAGTGATGATTACAAACAGAAAAATAGAAGATAGCAAAGTTCATGAACCTTTAAAAAAAGTAATAAGAATTGCAAATCAAAGAGATTTAAAACACTATGAAGAATGCAAGAAAAAAGAAAAAGAGGCTTTTGATTATTGCATAAAGCATATTAAAGAATTAGATTTGAAAATGAATTTAACAGATGTAGAGTGCAAATTTGATAATACTAAATTAACATTTTTCTTTACTGCTGATGGAAGAATAGACTTTAGAGATTTGGTAAAAATATTAGCAGCAAATTACAAAACTAGAATAGAATTAAGACAAATTGGTGTAAGAGATGAAATAAAAAGAATTGGTGGGAACGGAGTATGTGGTAGACCATTATGCTGCTGCTCATTTTTGAATGATTTTGAAACAGTATCAATAAAAATGGCAAAAGAACAAAATCTATCATTAAATCTTTCTAAAATTTCAGGAAATTGTGGTAGATTAATGTGTTGCTTAAAATACGAAAATGACGTATATGAAGAAAAGACGAAAAGAATGCCACATGTTGGAGCAATAGTTAAAACAGTAGATGGTGAAGGAGAAGTTGAAACAGTAGAAACATTAGCAGAAAGAATAAGAGTAAAAATACAAAATGGAGAAAACTATACTTTAAAAAAATATTTAGTTAAAGATGTTACTATAATTAAAGATGTAATACCAGAAACAAAAAATGAAGAGGAAGAAAAACTAGAAGAAGAGTTAGAAGAAGAATTAGAAAAAGATAATAATTTACAAGTTGAAGAAAATAATTAGTGATATAAATATTAATAATTATTAGTTGTTATTAAATTAATATAATATAAAAAATAAAGTTTAAAGGTGGTGAATATAATGGCATATAAAATAACAGATGCATGTATATCATGTGGAGCATGCGCATCAGCTTGTCCTGTTCAATGCATTAAGCAAGGAGAAGAAAGATATGAAATAGATTCTTCTATGTGCATAGGATGTGGAACTTGTAGCAGTGTTTGCCCAGTTGGTGCTCCAGCTGAAGAATAAAAATTATTAATAAATATTAATAATTAAATATTAAATAATAAAAACCATTAGCAAATAATATATTTGTTAATGGTTTTTTAGCAAAAAAGATAAAATAATAAATTCTATTTTGATTCATTTTCTTCACTATTATTATTGTTTTCTTCTTTAGATTTTGGAATAATAATTTTTCTATTCTTATTTCTATTAACATCTGGTTTATCTATTTTTATATGACTATAAACAGGGGAAATATCAAGATTCTCTCCGTCTCCTGTAATAACTTCAATTTCTTTTTTATTAGTATTTTCTTCATCAGTACTTTCTATAGTAGATAGTTTCTCATCTTCCACTAAAATCCCTCCTTTAAAATATTTATATCATAAAAAAAAGAAACATGCAATACATTATTCATAACTTAAAAAAAATTGAATATAAATTAATTAAAGGAGGAGAAAAAGATGGAAAGATATGAAAAAACAAACATATTTTTTTATATTTTAAAAGGTGCTGCAATTGCTTTAATATTTACGTTAATTAGTTTGTTTATATTTTCATGTCTACTTGTATATACAAATTTAAATGAAAATTTAATGCAACCTGTTGTAATTGCAATTACTGGAGTTAGTATTTTACTTGGAAGTTCTGTTGCAACAAGAAAAACAAGTAAAAATGGATTAGTAAATGGAGCAATTATTGGAATAGTATATATATTAAGTATATATTTATTGTCAAGTATTTTAAATGGAGGAAACTTTGCTTTAAATTATGAATCAGTAATAATGATTGCAGTTGGAATAATATGCGGTATAATAGGTGGTGTTATAGGGGTAAATATTAAGTATAATTAAAAATGTAAAATATATATTTTAAGAATGGAACGACTTTGTCGTTCTATTTTTGTATACTTTATTAAATTTAGGGTAAGATAGGAATATTGAGGTGAAAAGAATGAAATATGGGATTATGTACTATAAAGCAACAGATAATTTGGGAGATGATATACAAACTTATGCTGCTATAAAATATATACCACATATTGATTATTATGTTGATAGAGAGTCATTAAGCTGTTTTGTACCAAATAAAAAAGAACCGGTAGCTATGATAATGAATGGATGGTATATACATAATAAAATTGCATGGCCGCCATCACCTTTTATAGTTCCACTATTAATATCTATGCATTTTAAAAATTTAGAATTAACTGATGTAGGAGATAGTTATTTAAAAGGACTAGGTGGAGAGTTTTTAAAAAAGAATGGACCGGTTGGAGCTCGAGATTTAGAGACAGAAAAAAGATTAAAAAAAAATGGTATACCTGCATATTTTTCAGGATGTTTAACTTTAACTTTAGATAGGTTTGATGATGTGAAAAAGAAAGATAAAATATGTTTGGTAGATGTATCAGATGAAGTGGTAAATAAAGTAAAAGAAAATACAGATTATGAAATAGAGATTTTAACTCATTGCCTAAATTCAAAGGAAACAGAAAAAAGGCCGTTTAAAGCAAGAATGAATGATGTTGAAGAAATTTTAAAAAAATATCAAGAAGCACATTTAGTAATAACTACGAGATTACATGCGGCACTTCCTTGTGTAGCTCTTGGAACTCCGGTAATTGTTCTGCATAAAAACAATTACGATGAAGATAGATTAAAGACATTTTTTGATTATTTTCAAAATTATGAAGAAAAAGAATTTCTTGAAAAGAAAATAAAGGATATTCTTAAAAATCCAAAACCAAATGAAAAAGATTATTTAAAAATAAAAAAATTTCTAGAAAAAAAATGTAGAAAATTTATAATGAAACCTTTAAAAAAACTTAAGAATTTGCCGGAGATTGAAGAATATGGAAAATATGCAAAAAAAATAAAATGGTATAAGCATCTTTTTGAAAAGGAAAGAATAGCTTTAGAAAATTTAGAAGAAAGAAGAGTTAATGAGTATTTTAAATATCATAAAGAAATAGAAAGTTTAAATTATGAAATTGCAAATTTATTAATGGATAAAAAAACATTAGAAAGCAAGATAGAGCTTCAGAAATCGGAACTAGAACAGAGCAAAAAAGAACTAAGTAAAATATATAATAGCAAAGGTTGGAAATACTTGGAGAGGTTGAGAAATTTTTTATGAGTGAAACAGCAATTAAAGTAAAAGATGTATATAAATCTTTTAATGTATATTTAGATAAAGCAAATACTTTTAAAGAAAAAATACTACATTTTTCAAGAAATAGAAAAGAAAAAAGAGAAGTTTTAAAAGGAATTAATTTAGAAATAAACAAAGGAGAAGTAGTTGCTTTAATAGGAACAAATGGTAGTGGAAAATCTACTCTACTTAAATTATTAACTAAAATCATATATCCAAGTAGTGGAGAAATTGAAACACAAGGAAAGCTAACATCTTTGTTAGAGCTTGGAGCAGGATTTCATCCTGATTTTTCAGGAAGAGAAAATATTTATTTCAATGCAGCAATATTTGGACTTAACAAAAAAGAAATAGATGAAAGGATAAATGATATAATTAAGTTTTCAGAATTAGAAAAATTTATAGATAATCCTGTTAGAACATATTCTTCAGGAATGTATATGAGACTTGCTTTTTCAGTTGCGATAAATGTAAATGCAGATATATTATTAATAGATGAAATTTTATCTGTTGGAGATGAACATTTTCAAAATAAGTGTATACAAAAAATGATAGATTTAAAAAATGAAAGAAAGACAATGGTGTTTGTGACTCATAGTATGGAGACAGTAAGAAAACTTTGTACTAGAGCAATATGGCTAAGGCAAGGAAAAATAGAATTAGATGGAAATGTTAATGAAGTTACTAAAAAATATGTGGAGGAAACAAAATGAAAGAATATATTGATTTGGATAATCAGAAAATAAATCCTATTATTTCGATAATAACGCCTTTCTTAAATGCTGAAGAATTTATTGAAGAGACAGCCAAAAGTGTTTTGAATCAGACATTTCCTTTTTTTGAATGGATAATAGTAGATGATGGATCTGGAAAGAATGGAAAAGAAAAATTAAAAGAAATAGAAGGTTTAGACAAAAGAATAAAGATTTTTAGTAGAGAAGAAAAAATTGAGAAAAGTGGACCTGCAATTGCACGAGATATAGGAATTAAAAAAGCATCTAAGTTTTCTAAATACATAGTTTTTTTAGATGCTGATGATTTATATGATAAAACATTTTTAGAATGCGCTTATTGGACTTTAGAAACACATGAGGAAGCTAGTTGGACTTACAGTGACTCTATAAATTTTGGAACAAAAAATTTTTTATGGAGAAAATATTATAATGTTGAATGGGAAAAAAATGAAAATATATTAACTGTTTCTGCATGTGTTAGAAAAAAAGATTTAGAAGAAATAGGTCTATTTGGAATAGAAGAAAGAAGGATATATGAAGATTGGTATTTATGGCTTAAATTAATAAAAAATGGTAAATATCCTGTAAGAATGAACTCACTTTTAACATATTATAGACAAAAAAAAGATAATAGTGAATTGAAAAAAGCAAATTCAAATAATAGAAAAAATGCATTGAAATTAATAGAGCAAACTTCAGCAGAAATAATGGAATATAAAGATGGAATACAGTTTCCAAAATTTGATTATAATTTTGAGGAGATTATAGAAGAAAATGAAAATATACCTCTTTTTAGAATAAAAGAAGATGATAAAATTAATATTTTGATGATTATTCCATGGATGGTAACAGGAGGCGCGGATAAGTTTAATTTAAGTCTAATAAGTAGACTAGATAAAGGAAAATTTAAAATTACAATAATTACAACTTTACCATCGAAAAATGAGTGGAGAAAAGAATTTGAAAAATATGCTACAGTATATGATTTAACTACATTTTTAAATATGAATGATTGGCTTTCTTTTATAAATTATATTATATATAAAGAAAATATTAATATGATTTTTAATTCAAATAGTGAATTTGGATATAAGATATTACCATATTTAAAAGCAAAGTACCCAGAAATTCCCATTATTGACTATGTGCATATGGAAGAATGGTATTGGAGAAATGGAGGATTTTCAAGAGATTCAAGTATTGTCTCAAATGTAATAGATAAAACATTTACTTGTAATGATAATAGTAGAAATATTTTTATTAATCATTTTGGAAGAAAAGAAGATGAAATAAAAACAGTATATGTAGGAGTTGATGAAGAGCATTTTAAACCTGACAAAAGGCAAAGAGATAATAAATTTAAAATAGGATTTGTATCTAGAATTGTTGATCAAAAAAGACCATTTTTATTTTTTGAAGTATGTAAAAAATTATTAGAAAATAGAAAAGATTTTAAAGTAATTGTTGCAGGTGAGGGACCATATCTAGATGAGCTAAAATATAAGGTGAAAAAAGAAAAAATTGAAAAAATTTTTGAGTTCTTAGGTAATGTATCTGATACAAAAAGTGTATATAAAATGTGTGATCTTACTGTAAATACATCTATAAAAGAGGGAATAGCACTTTCATCTTATGAATCTCTTTCTATGGGAGTACCTGTAGTATCAAGTGATGTTGGTGGACAAAAAGAATTAATAACAAGTGATGTTGGAATAGTAGTCCCATGTTTGCAACATGAAAAAGAAATACTTAATTTTAATTATTCTGAGGAAGAGATAAATGGATATGTAATAGCAATAAATAAAGTATTAGATAATCTGAATTTTTATATGTCAAATTGCAGAAGAAGAATAGAAAAAGATTTTTCTATAGATAAGATGGTTAAAAATATGGAAGAAGAGTTTTTAAATGTACACTTAAATCCAAAAGAAGAAAAAATAAAAAATGGAAAAGAATTATCTAAAAATATTTCAATTTTAAAGGAACTTATATCATATTTTTTTATGGCATCAAAACAAGATTATCAGTATTTAGCTAACAAGTTTAATAAAGAAAATGTGCATATTAACGAAATATATAATTATAATCAAAACAATATAAAGAAAGGTATAAAAATAAATAAAAGAAATTTAAAAAAGAAAAATAAAATTTTATGTTACGAAAAAACATTAGAATATAAAATAAAACATCCAATTGTTGTAGCTTTAAGAAAAATAGGGGTATATGAAAGATTAAAGAAAATGCTTAGGTTTGGGGTGAATAATACATGAAAAACTTAATTAAAAATTTATATGAATATAGAGAGTTACTAAAAACAAGTGTAAAAAAAGAAGTGAGAAGTAAATACAAAAGCTCTTTTTTAGGAATTATTTGGTCTTTTTTAAATCCACTACTTCAAATACTTGTATATTGTATAATTTTTTCTTTAATTTTAAAAAATAAACAAAATCATTATGAAATATTTTTATGTTGTGGATTAATTCCTTGGACATTCTTTTCAGCAGCTATAAATAAAGCTGCTTTTACATTTGTTGAAAATGGAAATATTATAAAAAAAGTATATTTTCCAAGAGAAATACTTCCTATATCTGTTGTAACATCAGAAGCAATAAATTTTTTGATTTCAACAATAATAATACTATTATTTGTGTGTGTTGAAGGAATAGGAATATCAAAAAATATTATATTTTATCCTATAGTTTTAATTGCTCAATATTTAATAATAATTTCTATATCTTTAATAATCTCGAGTATATGTGTATATTTAAGAGATTTACAACATTTTGTAGGTGTTATTTTGCAATTATTGTTTTATGCAGCGCCAATTGTATATCCTATGGATAGTATTCCAAATGATTTTCAATGGATTTTAAGAATTAATCCAATGTCATATATTATAAATGCATATAGAGATATTTTTTATTTACAGAAAATACCTGATTTAGGTTCAATTACTTTACTAATAGTTATAGGATTAATTATATGCATAATTTCATATAAAATATTTAGTAGATTGCAGAAAGGATTTGCAGAACAATTATGATTATGAATTACGCATTAGACACATACTCAGTTTTTAATTTTAGTAAAGATGAAGTGTTTAATCAATTTGCTTCATCAGGAAGATTTATAACAGCTTTTATTGGAAAATTTATAAAAATATTAAATATTTCTGAAACAGGAATATATTTAGGATCTAGTTTTTTGGCATTATTATTTTTAATTTTAAGTATATTTAAATTAAATTATATTATAAAAAATGATATTAAAAATAAATTTATAAGGATACTTATATCCTTTATTATTATAATTAATCCTTTTTCAATTGAACTATGGTTATATATTGAAAAGGGAATAATGTGGCTTAGTGTGTTTTTTAGTATTTGTGCAGTAGAACAAGTTGTAAAATTTTTTGAAACCAAAATGAAAAGACATTTTATTTTAGGAATTATTTATATGTTTTTAGCAAATTGTTCTTATCAAGGAGCTGTTGGTATATTTGCATCAATAAGTTTAATATATATTATAAAATATTCTAAAAGTGTTAAAGAATTTATAATAAATAATTCTTCTGTAGCTGTAATATATGGTATTCCAGCTTTAATTGATTTAATTATAATGAAAGTCTTTTATTCTTCAAATAGACTGAGAGGACAAATATTATTAAGTAAGTCAATTTCTAAAATACTAAATGGCATAAAAGAGATGTTTTTTGAGACTTATGGATTACTTCCAAAATATTTGTTTTTTTCTTGTATATGCTTTACTTTTGCTATTTTTTGTTGTAAAATAATTATGGGAGAAAATGTCAAAAATAGAATAAAATACTTTTTGGAATACTTCTATATAATATTTGGAACAATATTAATAGCAATTTTGCCACAAATAATTCAACCAAGTGATTCAATTTGGTTTGTACCAAGAAGTACATATTCTTTTGGCTCTGTTTTTGGAATTTTAAATTTATATTATTTATTAATGTGTAAAAATATTATAAATAATGAAATAAATAAAAAAATTGAAGAAAAGTCAAAAAACAATATAGAAAAAATAATGAATATACAAATTTTATTGGTAAGTACAGTAATGATTATTTCAATGGCATTTTCATTTTATAAAATATTATCAGATAGATTTTTATTGAATCAAATAGATAAATATATATCAATTCAGATAGAAAACAAAATAAAAAAATATGAAAAAGAAACAGGAAATAAAATAACTAAAATAGAAATATATGAAGATCAAAATCTAAAATTTACTTATGATGATATTTATGCAATAGGAGACATTAATATAAAAGCATATTATGCTGATTGGAGCACAAAAGCAATTATAGAATACTATTTAAAAAGAAAACTTAAATATGAAAAAGAAAGTAAAGAATTTAAATATTATTTTTCTGAAAGAAATTGGAATGAATTTAATATAAATGAACAAATATTTTTAGAAGAAGACAGAATAATTATATGTAAATATTAGAGGAGGAATAAAATAATAAATGAAAAAGATAAGCATAATAGTGCCAACATATAATGAAGAAGAATCATTACCATATTTAAAAGAAAGAATGGATAAATTAATGGAAAGTATGCCTAATTATGATTTTGAAATACTTTTTTTAAATGACGGTAGCAAAGATAGAACTTTAGAATTAATTAAAGAATATAGAGAAGAAGATCAAAGATATTGCTATGTAGACTTTTCTAGAAATTTTGGAAAAGAAATTTCAATGCTAGCTGGTCTAGATTATGCAACAGGAGACGCTGTTATTTTTATTGATGCAGATCTTCAAGATCCACCTGAACTTATTCCAGAACTTGTAAAATATTGGGAAGAAGGATATGATGATGTATATGCTAGAAGAAGAACCAGAGATGGGGAAACATTTATGAAAAAATTTACATCAAAAATGTACTATAGAGTTTTACAAAAAATGACTAAAGTAGAAATACAACAAGACACAGGTGATTTTAGATTATTAGATAGAAGATGTGTGAATGCATTAAAAAAACTTCGTGAATCATCAAGAAATACTAAAAGTATGTTTAGTTGGATAGGATATAAGAAAAAAGAAGTATTGTATGATAGAGATGCAAGAGTTGCAGGAAAAACAAAATGGAACTATATGAAACTTATAGATTTAGCAATTGATGGTATTACATCTTTTTCTACATCACCACTTAGATTTGCAACATGGGTATCTATACCTACATTTTTAATGCTAATAATATATGCAATATATGTAGTTATTAAATGTATAGTTACAAAAACTTTCGTACAAGCATTCCAAGCTATAATTTTATTAATACTATTTTTCTCAGGAATTCAAATATTATTATTTGGAATTGTAGGAGAATATTTAGGAAGAATATTTAAAGAGACAAAAAACCGTCCATTATATTTAGTAAATGAATATAATGGAAAAAAGGAGATGAACGAATGAAAGACGAAGACACTAATTGGATCGAAGTGTTAGATAATATAGTCGAACTTGAAAATATACTTAAAGACAAA
>AUXO011979960.1_pt1 | contig 11991 bp, 16 predicted proteins | sample 768731 | NCBI WGS metagenome assembly AUXO01 (sample SAMN02715735, study PRJNA202380) | gut metagenome | biome: sheep rumen | host: Ovis aries | place: New Zealand: Palmerston North | reverse complement strand
ACACTGTGTAAAAGTCTACCACCTGACTGTAAATTTTTTCCAGTTCAATTCCAGTTCAATTCCAGTTCAATTCCAGTTACTGACAGTTCAATTTGGTTTAATTATGTGATATGAAAATATGAAACAAGTTCAATTCTGCACTGTGCAAATTGAACAAAAAATGAACCGCAGTTCAAAACCACGGTTCAAAGTTCAAAGGTTAAAAAGTTCAATTACAGATATATACCTTCCTGCATTAAACTCTTTATCATTTCCTTCTCCGTCTCAGTTGCCGCAAACCCCGTCAAATCAGGGTTATTAATAACAGTATAACCGCTGAAAGTATTCAAGGGGGCGTATATCTCGCAGGCATACCCCACGCAGTGCCCGTAATCGTCAGGGGGTATCGGTGTAGGTCTGTCAATGATAAAGTATGCATACTGCGGCTGCCAGTTACCACATGAAGGCGTTGAGCTACCACCCATAGCATATTTAACGGGGGTTGCAAAACCGCTGAATAACTCACCTGCTCCGCTTGCCACCTTTCCAACGTCAGCAGATAGCCCACCACTTACAACATCAACAGCCCCATTTATCACACTACCGAGTACTGACTGTGCGAATTGTGCACTATCTGTTCCTGTGAACGGTATCGAGACACCGCAAGTACCTTGTGCATAGTATGTTATGATCTTATCTTTGTATATTAGTACTGTGCAAGCACCTGTCACAATATCGACTATCATTTTTGCACTTATTTCATGCCCCATAAACTCAGCCGTATCAATCGGAATAACTCCACAATAGGGAATGTATAACCGGGCTTCGGTGTATGGTGAATAGTCAAGGAACGATTTGAATTTTGTTGTAAAAGTGCAGCTGCCTAGGTCTATAATAGCATTGTCGGCAGTGCCTATAATCAAACCTCTGACGGGGCTATCTGTGCGCCCTATCTTTATAACCTGTTCCCCAGCTGTTGTTAGTAAAGTTGCTACATCAAACGGGTACATTCTGATATCAATAATACCCTCAATAGGTCGTTCACCCATAAGCCCCAAACCGGCTATTATCTCATCAAAAACAGTTTCGTCAGCATTCCATAGCCAATCTGCGAGTGTTCTAATTGCCGTATAGTTTACCGCAAAAGTACGATTAAAAGCACTAACTGTTGACAGAGTCGGCTTTGTTAAAGGTGTTTCGGTTACATAATTGTTCGGGTCAACATTAGCGTTACCATTATATCCAGTTGCGGAATGCATTTGTGTGGGGTCTGTGGTCAAACCCTTATCATCATTACCACCATTTACCCCGCTAACTTTGCCATCATCAGTAACCGCTCCACGATTAGCAACATCGGGGTCAATGTCACCGTCTAAATTATAGTTCATAGCGTCGTTTGTATTTCCGAAGAAATATAACCCTGTAGCCCTATATGCTTTGAATGCTAACTGTAAATCTGTTTCATTATCTATATAGCTTGAAATTACAAAGTTTCTGCCACTAATGCCGATTGTGCCAAATTTCCAAAAAAGCGGATTAGCTCTGCCAAAAAACAGTATAGAGTTTTTAGTAACGGGGATCTCGGTGTTATAATAACCGCCTTGATATAGTGACTTATACCCATAACCATTTAATATCTGATATGGCATTATTAACTTTACATCAAGGTCACTCTGTTGCGTGTATTCATCGGGTAGGTCACTATCAATTCCAAACTCCACGTTACCGCCCGAAGAAGATACCGTCAATCGGGGATCTTGCGTTCTCCGTGTACCCGTGCCGTAATAAGGCGATGCATACATACCTGTTATAATATAGGTACTTCCTAAACCACCTATCATATTATTCATAAAATAATCATAGTCGGTTTCGTTGCCACCGCTAATTGTGAAATGTTTAGTACCGTAATCATCAGTACTAACATCAGTAATTGTTCTATACAATACTCGTATGCATAAAGCAAGGTATTTAGTTTTCATTTCGACTATAGGACTAAGGTCGGGGACATTTCCAACAGTTGCCGACATTCCTATTCTTGCCCAGCTGAGAGGATTCCAAAAACTAGTGTTACTAGCGGGGTCATAGCCTATATAGTCAACAGTAGGAAAATAGTTGCTGATAGTGGGCTTGAAATATCTATAATTGATTTTTAATTGCTGGTTTCCCATATTCTCAGCTTTTATAAAGCACGGTACTGTTAAACTGTCATTCAAGCAGGCGAACATAAAAATACTATCGTCAACAGGCAAGTTAGGAATCAGTACACCGTTACTTGCTAGAGTGCTCATAGAGTTACATATTTTTATATCACCGTCATAAGTAGTTGAACCTTGCCAATAATTAGTATTTACATTCACTGTCCTGCACCCCCAGCAACATTCATTACAAAATTATAACTTGAATTGTTAGCACTTCCTAAATTCATTGAACCGCCTTCAAACTGAATAACAAACATATCTTTGCTTTTTTTCAGTGGTAACAGATTATCTTCGATTTCTGTCGGTGCTCCGATACTTTCAGATCTTGTCACTAACTGACTGCTTGCACGTATTCCAGCCGCCCAACTCATAAGCGGGTCAACTTCGCATGATAGTATTATTCTCACCGCTGTATCTGTTGTATGATCTTTAATAAAGTAATATCTACCAAAATCGGGGATATATACGTAATTAGCATTGATAGCATTAACGTTACTATCTCCCGACAAAATCAATTCAGGGCGTAGAATGTTACAAGGGTGTACAAGTCTTGCCGTTACGCTGGATATCGCAGTTAGTGTCTTTGTGACTGTTTTCGGGTTATCTCCTGTGCTGTACAGATTAACTATCATTGTGAGTACTCTCCTTTAACTCTGATATCACTTTTGCAAGTGCGTTTATTGCCTGTGTGTTGCGGTCTATGATCTTTGCCTGTGAGATCGCAAGATAAATGCAAGCCCCTATAGGAAAACCTACCTGTGAGATAATTGTTATAATATCGTTCACGGATATCACCTCACACAATGCATAAATGTTCTTTTACGAACTCTCTAGTGAACAATTCTGCTATTGTTTTAACTCTCATTTCCTGCTCTGCCGTGAGCATTTGTGCAGCAGTTGTTACACCTATGTTTCCGCTGGTATGTTCATAGACATGATCGTAACTACTCCATGTGTCCGTATCTGTATTGATAGTTTTTGAAAACTTTGTGTTTTCTGTTTCTACCTCTGTTTTATGGTTATTGTACTTTTCTGTGTCTGTAATTTTGTGTCCTGTGTATGTGCGTTCTGTATCTTCTTGATAATTGTTATATGTTTTGCTGTCTGTATAACTGCCTGTTTGTGTGTCAGTGCTTTTCGTATTGGGTCTATATGTTGTCGCTTCGTCGGTTGTAACATCATTTTCAACAGTGTTCTGATAGTTGTTAAACGTCCTTGTGTTGCTATCTCCACCGCTTATGGACTTTGTATCTTTATAGCTTCCTGTTTCGGCTCTCTCGTTTATTTTCTCACCGCTTGGTGTTGTGGTTGCTGTGCTGCCGTCTACCCTCTGCCCTGTGATAATATCTGACTTTTTATCATAGTTGCTTATCGGGTCGTACACAAGCCCCATAGCTTCAATAAGCCGTTGTGCATTGCTTATACGCTCTGTGTTCCAAAATGTACGCCAGTGAAAGTAAAAATCACAAAATTCAAAATACTGCTCATCAGTCATTCCCTCGGGGCGTGTGAAGCTTCTCCCTATAGCAGCAGGGTCAGAAAAATAATAATCACGGGAAATGTAGCTAAAATCTCCATACTTTGCTATAAGCTGATCTATAATGTTATCTGTGTAAATAGCTCCGTTTGCAGGTCGAAAATTCACGATGTTAATATGAAGTGCTTTCATTATTTCAGCTATTTTTATTGTTTTCATTCTCTTCTTCCTCCGGTTCCTCTTCCTCGCTCTGATCTTCGTTGTTCTGCTCCTCGGTTGTGTACGATCTCTTGAATTTTTCGTACTCCAAAGCCCAGACACTACCAAATTTAACATTTGCATTACTCCACTTTTTGCGTAAAACCTTAAAGCCTTTTTCAAGCTCTGATAGCTTCTGTAACGGCACTGTCCATACAAGAGGATCAGCCCCCTGTATTTCCTCAGCAGATACTTGTGCTCGTTTGTTGACGTTGTTCAAATTCAATCCATAGTGGTAATAAAATTTCTGTAGAATATCGTCCTCCAGCTGTGACAGGTAGGGTATATATGCAGCGTGTTCGGGCTTTGTAAAGTTTTCCACGATCTCACCATCAACGCCAAACAAATCAGCGTTTTTAACTGTAGCAGGTTTACCCTTGTAAATGTCGATAAACGCTTTTTCAATAGCTGCCTTGTCAGCGTCGGTTTTTGCCTTGCCTATTGGTGCGAGTCTGCTATTTATGATATTACATTTTAATGACGTGTATAACTCAGTAAGCATATCAACAGTTTGCAGTAAATAAAACTCAGGGTACATATATGAATTGTTTTTGAAAAGTGCTATAGTTTCTCCTACAATACCTTCATAGGATTTGCCGTTCTGTGTGGTTGCTATTATTTTATTTCCATATCCATATGCATTTGTATCACCACCACGTGAGCAAATACAAACAGGTGGTTTTTCTTCTGTTAGAGGGATCGCACACATACCACCACTGTATAAAAATCTAAAAAACATTGTTTTGTCAATGCTATCAGGTAAGCCCTCAAAGTCAAACATATCAATTATACTGTTAAACAGGTTACTATAAATGATATTGCCGTTAAACTCTTTTTGTGCTTTGTATCTCTCCGATATTACACCAAAATCGAAATACTCAGGCATTAAAAATCACTCCTTTTATAAAAGCCCCTCGGTGTGAGGGGCTTATAAATTTTGATTAGTCAAGGAAAAATGCAACCATGGAAAAATTTGGATCTATGATCCAGTTTGTTAAGCGATGGTGGTAGGTCGTCACAAAGTCTGCACTCGCAGTGTAGTTAGAAGTTACCTTTTCTTTATAAGGGCATATACCCAGTGCACGCCAATCATAGAGAAGACCGATACATTTTGATTTTGTATAAGCTTCTGTGCCAATGCCAAGCTTTTCCTCAGGGTCAGCAGCAATCGAAATTGTAGACAGCTGGTCGAATGTAAACGTGTCTGTGCTATCGGTTACACCCTGCCACATCGTCACAGTGTCGTACTCTCCGAAGTCGCTTTCTTCCTTGTTAAAAGAAACTCTTTTAAGGTATGTTTCGGCGTCCTTGATAAAGTCATAGAGAATAGCGGCGTGAATTGTGTTTCCGAATACAGGAATAGCACCGTTGTTAAATGCTTTTGTTCTGCGTGTCATATACTTTCTGACTTTTGCAATCTCGGCATAACAGTATGCAAGAGCATTTTCATTGTGCCGTGCATCATCATCCGTTGCACCCGCTGCGAGTATTCCAGCTGCTATCATTTCAGTAACAAGGTGTCTTGCTGTGCCTGTGCCCTTGTCGGAGATAGCAACTCCTGCACTTGCAAGAGCGTGTGCCATAGCGTCAAGCAGCAGTGCGTTGGTGTTCTCAACCTCAACACTAACTGCGGAAAGAAAACTTTCCAGCTGTGAAAGACCTGTAAATGCGTCCTTGATCTGATCGAACGTCCTTGAAATAGGTGTTACAATAGGCTTTGCTTCGGTGTAAATCTTTGCCTTAACTTTCGGCTGATAATATGTGTGCTCTTCCTTGCTGTAATCTCTTCCAGCAACAAGATTATACATAGGGTCATCGAACGTGTCAAGAGGATCAAAATACACTCTCTCGAGATATCCACCCCACTCATATTTTTTAACGAACATTGACGGAAACTCCGTCCTGTAGATCTCGTTCTGAATGTCAAGAATACCCAGCTGTGTCACCATAGCCTTAAAAACGTTATCAAGTCCAGCGTCAGCGGCTGCCGCCTGCTTTCCTACGTCTACGATCATTGCCGTATCAAGGGGCTTGATAGTACCGTCTGCAGCGGTCATATAATCAGCACCCATAAACTGTGAAATTCCGTTTACAATCGCTGTGTGTATGTTTTTGATATCCATACTATAAATCACTCCTCATTGTTTTCAAATTTTTCTGCTAACTTGTTATAAGCTTTTATATACTTTTTTAGCCGCTTTTCAAGGTCTGCCGCTCTGACCTCGGAGGAAACAAATACACATAAATACGATACTAGCGTAATAGCATATATTATTTCCTTATCCAGTGCCAGCCCCATTATACAAGCGGTTGTAATCCAGATTAAAAACATAGCTCTGATAAAAGCAAAAACTGTCTTGTTCATAGTTAAAAACTCCTTTACTATATTATACATTTTTTTGTACTAATTGTCAACATGTTTTTCTGCGTGCTGCGTTAAAATATCGTTCTATTGTGTCTCCTGTCTCGTTAGTATCATAATAAAAATGCCCTCTTGTGTACAGCTGCCAAAAACGTTTATGTTTTTCATTTTCGCCCAGCTTATAAATATACCTCTTGTCGGTGATCTGCTCCATCGTAAAAATTTTGCTATCGTCATAAGTCCTAGTTGCTCTGTGACAGTATACGCACATACCTAACTCCGAGTATACAATATCACATCTATAATATTTGCCATGATAGTAAATATAAATTGATCTGTCCAGATATTCAAATTCTATATTACTGTCAATATGCTGATATTCCTTAAAACTCCATGTTTCAGCACCTGTTATACTTGCTAGTTTCGGATTTTCAAAGCCGTAATACTCTGTATTAACCCTTTGCTTTGTCTGTGATTTGTCGCTTGTCAGCAGCTCAACATAAAAATTAGTACCTAGTGGGTTTGATATGATCTTGTTATCTCCTTGCTGCATTTTTTCAAGCGGTTTTGCTATGCAAAATTCGTAAAAAAACAAGGCGTCTTTGTTTATCGTGTTTGCAAGGAAAAACGCTTTGCAGCCTTTACGCAACCGATAATATGTGCTTTGCAGCTGTGCATAAGCGAGAAAATCCCCCTCGGTCTCTTTGCCGATAAACTCGTCATATAGTATAATATCACTGTCAGGGCAATTGTAACCGCTTTTAAGCTCCATATATTGACGCACGTATGATATATGCATAAAGGGTACATCTGATTGATCTGTGACTTTTCCGTCCTGCACAGTACAATAATACCAATAACGACCCTTGTAAAATGCCGAGTTGTATTTACCTTTGGTTATTAGTTCTATGTAATCATAGCTTAAAATTACATCTAATAAAGATAGAATATTCTTCGGTGCAGCCTCGTCCTCTGTTGTTCTGACGTACTCTATTCTTTTGTTATAGTCATACCCAGCTATCATTAAAAATAACAATAGCTGGTTTGTTTTACCTCTTGCACGATCTGACATTATAAAACTGTAGGCGACCTCTTCAATTGGTATTGTTGACGGATTCCACAACTCAGCGTTTTTATCACCGATATACTTTTGATATTTCTGCTGTGTTCTCAACTTTTTAAAACGTGCTCTGACTTTATCCCATTGTATATCCATTTTCATAACTCCTTCCTGCATATCTTTATATGATATCTTATAAACTCGTTCGCTTTGTACTCGTCTTTTTTGCTGTATGTGATCTTTGTTTTACAGTGAGGGCATTCAAAGTATGCATACCCCTTTTTTGTCTTTTTCATTCTCTCGATCTCCTATCTAAAATCAATTTCAAATATTCACGGCTCATGTGCAGCCTAAAATCAGAGGGCATTAATGATACACTCGATTTTTCATACATTAATTCCCCATCAATAATATCTCTGTGCGGTTTATCTTCGTAATGCGTTGTTAGCTTCTGCGTGTATTCCTCAAGCAGTATCATGCCGGGTGCAAACACATTAAAAATATCTTTATGTGTTTTGTTGCAGTACTCCACTAATGCATACTTTCCAAGTCCTGCTATTGTCTGTGTGTGCCTGTGTAGTGATATATAATAGCTCTTGTGCAGCTTGCTTTTGTGTTTTGGTGTGATATGTATTATTTTATATCTGTGCTGTTTTAAGTCTTTTAGGTAATACTCTTTTACGTATCTTTTCGCACCCAGCGTCTTAAAACGTTTATATCTGCCCTCAAACTCATAGCAACCAATTTTATCATAATTGCGTTGTATACCCTGTCTGTTGATCTCCTGTAAATGCTCATTATATGCTATTATCTTTGACTTATCATAACCTTTTGCAAAATATATACTGTCAGTATCGCAGTATACAACATACTTTTGATTTTCCCATACTTGCAATAGCAAGTCTGTTCTTGCGTGTGCTGTTATCCATATTCCCCATGCAGGTAATAGAAAATCGTCTTTGATAAAATCATCATATGTTTTTACAGTGCCGTCTTTGTTTGTTGCTGGTTGCTGCACCCATTCACCATTTATATATGTGTCCTCTGTTTTATGGTGTCTAGTCACACACATTCCATAGAAAGCATTTATGCGTTTTTTGCTTTCCATATACTCGGTTGTCTCTTTTGGCGTATGCTCTTTGATATCAAAGTACTTTAATATAAGTTCACGCATAAAAAACGGAAAACTCCGTCTATGTGCTATCTTGCAAGATATGATCTTGATGTTATCCCACTTGTAAAAGAGTTTATATATTTTATAGTCAAGCTCTGTTAAAAGCACTCTCAGGCTCTCCGCCTGCATTAACCGCCCATTATCCCAGTAAGCGTGAGTATAATCAACACATTTGTGCGATGACTCTATACTGTGTGTTGTTGTTGCACGTATATTCGTAAACTCGATATCTAAAATGCAGCAGCATTTTTCAAGGTATTCAGGTTTAAAAACTACCTGCTTAAACTTATCAGCTGGAAAATACTCTTGCAAAATTTTTGAGGGATAGCTTGATTTTTTATCCCACGACTCAACGTCAATTAGTATCTTATTTACATAAGCTCTGTTAGCGTGCGTGAAACCACCTCTGAAGAGGTATTGCATATATACTTCATATTCTTTTTCTGTGAAATATGCGTCTTGTATTTCCGATAAATAACCCGTGTCTGATTTTGCTGCTCTCTTACATTCTGCTCTCAGTATGCCCGTTGCTGTGTATGGCATACACCCCCACGACTCAGCGTGTTTATATATGTAATCGGCGAACTCGGCTAGTATTACAGTATCATTTTCAATGTATTGCGATTCCTTTTCTGTTAATGGTGTTGTGCTGTTGCGTTGTTTGGTGTAGTCTAAATCTCCTACCATTTTTTGTGTTTTGCAATAAGTATTTGCTAAGTATGCCAAATTCCCGCCACTGATTTTTAACGCTTCTCGGAATTGTACATACTTTCCGTAATCAGCTGTTAAAGGTTGTCTGCTATTGGTTGCAAATACTTTCCATTCTGCACGATCTTTCAAAAATTGAAATTCAAAAGATAAATTTGCTACCCATATAATAAGCTTTGGTATTATCTTATTATTGCGATATTTGCGATCTAGTTTGTGATTGAGGTATTGCAGCCAATCTAAAAACATACTCCAGTTACGAAAACCTATTGTTTTTTTACCAATAGTAACGCAAAAGTGATATACATAGCTGTGTTTATTTAGGCGTGTTGTTTCGGTATCATAACCCATAGGTATTCTAATATATTTTGAATACCCTATGCTTAATAATCTTGCATTTAATACCGCTTTATCTGTGATTTGTTTGATCTCATTTGAGTCATAGTAAATCACAAAATCACCGCCTATTCGTCACTATAATAATCGTCTAAATCAGGGTCATACATTACAGATAGATTATTTATATAGTCTCTTGCTAAATCTTGGTATGGTGTTAAATCGCCTCTACCACCTATTGTGTTATGTAGTATCTTTTTAGCACCCTCTATATTATAGGGATCTCCGGTTATTTTCGATATCTCACTTGCAAGTATTTGTGATAGTTCATACCAATCAGCAGCTGCGGAAAATTGGTCTTCTCTCTTGTCTATTCTCTCTGTGGTGTTCCAGTCGTTTATGTTATCGGGTTGCTTGTTGTTTTTGTCTGTTGGTGTTTTCTGTTCCAATTCCTCGGGTTGCATTGTTTTTGCTTCTTTTACACCGACTAAGCTTTCACGTTTTGCCTTTGCTGTTTCGTATGTTTCCTCTTTGTATTTCTCTTTGTTTGCTCCTGCACGGCTTACAACATCGTTTCCGTTCTTGTCTTTTCGTATTTCCCAGCCGTCAGCTTTGAGCACATCAATATTATATTGTGCTACATTGTCATAGCCCTGTTTACGCAGGTTGTTTAACTGATTATTAATGCCCTTCGCCCAATTATCAAAATCTTGCTTTATGCCTAGACGTTCCCTATAACTTTGCATTATTTATACACCCTTTCAATTACTAGGTTATGCCCTGAATAACCATATATACAAACACGTTTACCAATTATCATATTTTTTTCCTTCTCTGTTGCGTTGTGTATATAGCGTTTAACGCTGCCGTTGCGTGTTGCTTCATATTTGTATAACCTGTCTTTTATGATCTCAAAAGGTGCTATGTATCTAGTGCTCTGTATCATTCGTTTTCGCTCCCTTCTTTAATTCTTTCAATACTTCATCAACCGCATCTATACATTTTCTTATGTGGTATATATCATAAATATGAATTATCTCCCCACATATCGGACATTTACGATATTTGTTTTCACTTTTGATTTTCTTATACATCTTTATCACTCCTTATATAAATAATGCCCCTCGGTGTGAGGGGCTTTATTTAGTTGTTCTTTGCTTTTACACAATTCTGAAGTTCTTGTATTCGCTGCCGTTCTTGCTCTGACCAGCAAAAAATTCAATCTGAACGGGTGTGTTGTCATTTATGCAGTCTGTGAGATAGTCTGCAAACTCGGGCATTCCCTTGAGGCATACATTGGAAGTAAAGCCCACAACACCAATATTGGTTGCGATGTAGCCGACGTCGCAAGGGTTGCCCTGCTTGTCTGTTCCGCTGTTCTCCAGTACTGCACAGCCAAATACATTAACTGCTTCTCCGTGGTCGATAGCGTCATTGATGGAGATGCTGCCGTTCTTTGCATTAAAAAGGTCTTTCTTTGTCATGTTTACATTAATGTTCATTTTTCTTTTCTCCTTTTGTGTTTTGATTTTCAAGCACATTGTTCGATAATAAATGTACGGATACGTCAGAAATTATTGTTTAAGGTTATATTGTATTCCCTCTCAGGCTTCGGGTGTTGCCGTTGTTTTGTAACGCTGTTTTCCTTCTCAGCGTGTGCTTGTGGGGTGGGGCTTGATTTATAGCTCAAACCCCCGAGAAAGCTATTAAAAGTATTCGTATCTTACAAGCTCGTTGTATAGCTCTACCGCCTTTATATAATGCGGTGTAGATAGATATGCTGTTAACCTCGGTGTGTTCTTATCGTCAAACATGATCTCGGTTATGATATACCAGTTATCTATTTTTCGCATTTCTAAGAGGGCGTTGTGCCCTCTTATTTTGCTTTTGTGCTGCTTTACTGTTGTGACATTCATTTTTCATTCTCCTTTTGCTTCTCTAAACGCTCAAACATTTCAACAGCTTTTTCACTCTTATCATACAATAAGGAAAACCCTTTTTCATTTCGTCTTCCGATTAAATAATACATAACGCCATTAATCTTCAATGTAAATAATCTGTAGTAATTGCCTATTCTCTCATTTTTCATTTTTTCATTCTCCTTTTTGTGTTTTGATTTGTTGTATTTTGGTTCAGCCGATCTCTCGATCTACATAAATTATACACCATGTCAAAAGTAATTGCAAGTTACAATATTATTACAGTTTTGGTTCAATATGTAATCACTTTGTAATAATTTAACCATTGAACTTTGAACCGTAGTTTGAACTGCTGTTCAATATCACAATAGCAGAATTGAACTAGTTTCATATTTTCATATTGAACTATTGAACTGAATTGAACTTGCTTTGAACTACCAACAGCTTGAATTGAACTGTAATTGAACTGGTAATGAACTGGAAAAAATTTACAGTCAGGTGGTAGACTTTTACACAGTGT